>Ga0272444_10000406_pt1 | contig 47230 bp, 47 predicted proteins | sample SSMForm13_FD_201033 | JGI IMG/M metagenome (GOLD analysis project Ga0272444, IMG submission 201033) | Marine sediment archaeal communities from Little Sippewissett salt marsh, Falmouth, MA, United States - SSM-Form-13 | ecosystem: Environmental > Aquatic > Marine > Wetlands > Sediment ... | reverse complement strand
AGGTGGCACACGCGATCGAATCCGAACTCAAGCGCGTGCCCGGCACGCGCGACATCTACACCATCGGCAGTCCCGACCGGGTGGTCGGCGTCACCCTCGATCCGCAGGCGCTGGCCTCGCGTGGCCTCGATCCGCGCGACCTGCGCATGGCGCTGGCCGCCGCCAACAGCACCCGCGACAACATCGAGGTCACCAGCGAGGACAAACAACTGCTGGTGCAGGCCGGCACTTTCCTCGGCCATGCCGAGGAGATCCGCAACCTGGTGGTCGGTGTGCATGACGGCAAGCCGATCTACCTGCGTGATGTGGCGACCATCGAGGAAGGCGTGGACACGCCGCAGAACTATGTGTGGATCGGTGCCGGTCCGGCGGCGCCCGCGCAACTGGCCGGGACCGGCGAATCGCCGGCGGTCACCATCGCCGTGGCCAAGAAACCGGGCACCAATGCGGTGGACATCTCACGCAGCGTGATCGAGCGTTTCGAGCAGCTGCGCGGCATCTATGTGCCGGATGGCGTCAACGTGGAGGTCACCCGTGACTACGGCACCACCGCCGATACCAAGGCCAAGAAACTGATCGGCAAGCTGGTGTTCGCCACCGCCTCGGTGATCCTGCTGGTATGGATCGCGCTCGGCTGGGGCAAGTGGATCAGCCAGGGCTGGCGCGAGGCGATCATCGTCGGCGCCGCCGTGGTGGTGACCCTGGCGGCCACCCTGTTCGCCTCCTGGGCCTGGGGCTTCACCCTCAACCGCGTCTCGCTGTTCGCCCTGATCTTCTCCATCGGCATCCTGGTGGACGACGCCATCGTGGTGGTGGAAAACATCCACCGCCACCTGAGCCTTGGCGGCAGGAAGCTGCTGGAGACCATCCCGGTGGCGGTCGACGAGGTCGGTGGTCCAACCATCCTCGCCACCTTCACCGTCATCGCTGCGTTGCTGCCGATGGCCTTCGTCTCCGGCCTGATGGGGCCGTACATGAGTCCGATCCCGATCAATGCCTCGATGGGAATGTTGATCTCCCTGATCGTGGCCTTCGTGTTCACCCCGTGGATGGCCAACCGCCTGCTCGCCCCGGTGGCGCACACCTTCGCCGCCCACGGGCATGAAGAATCCAGCCCGATGCTGATGCGCCTGTTCGGCGGCGTGATGCGGCCGTTTCTCGACGAGCGCAGCGGGCGTCGCAACCGCTGGCTGCTGCTGATCGGCATCCTGGTGCTGATCGCCGGCTCGATGATGCTGGCGGTCACCAAGTCGGTGGTGTTGAAGATGTTGCCGTTCGACAACAAGTCGGAATTCCAGGTGGTGCTGGACATGCCGGAAGGCACCACCCTGGAGCGCACCACGCGGGTATTGCAGGAGATCGCGCACTCGTTGGGCGAGGTGCCGGAGGTGCGCGACTACCAGGTGTATGCCGGTACCGCGGCGCCGATCAGCTTCAACGGCCTGGTGCGCCAGTACTACCTGCGTGAGGGCGCCAACCTCGGCGACATCCAGGTCAACCTGGTGGATGCCAAGCATCGTGATCGCAAGAGCCACGAGATCGCCCTGTCGGTGCGCGAGCAGGTGCAGACGATCGCGCGCAAGTACCAGGGCAATGCCAAGATCGTCGAGGTGCCGCCCGGCCCGCCGGTGATGTCGCCACTGGTCGCCGAGGTCTATGGCCTGGACTACGCAGGGCAGATCAAGGTCGCCAAGGCGGTGCGCGCGGTGTTCGAGTCGACCGAGGATATCGTCGATGTGGACGACTCGGTGTCCTATCCCTCGACCAAGGGCGTGGTGATCGTCGACCGAGCCAAGGCGGCGCGCCTGATGGTGCCGCAGAGCTCGGTGGTCGAGGCGCTGGGCATTGCCCTCGGCGGCGAGGACATGAGCTTCATCCACGCCAGCAACCTCAAGTACGCGGTGCCGGTGCGGGTACGTTTCAGCGAGGGGGACCGCGCCGACCTGGGCCAGGTGCTGTCGCTGAAGGTGCGCAGCGAGACTGGTGCCATGGTGCCCTTGTCGGAGATCGTGACCGTGGTACCGAGCGAGCGTGAGCAGACCATCCACCACAAGGACCTGCTGCCGGTGGTGTACGTGACCGGTGACATGGCGGGCGAGACCGACAGCCCGCTGTACGGCATGTTCGATATCCGCGGCACCCTGCAGGAGGACGGGCTGGAGCAATGGCTGCTGTCGCAACCGGAGAACCCCTACGACTACAGCCTGAAGTGGGACGGCGAGTGGCAGGTCACCTACGAGACCTTCCGCGACATGGGCATCGCCTACTCGGTCGGCCTGATCCTGATCTACCTGCTGGTGGTGGCACAGTTCCGCTCCTACCTGGTGCCGCTGGTGATCATGGCGCCGATCCCGCTGACCATCATCGGCATCATGCCCGGGCATGCGCTGCTGGGTGCGCAGTTCACCGCCACCTCGATGATCGGCATGATCGCGCTGGCCGGCATCATCGTGCGCAACTCGATCCTGCTGGTGGACTTCATCAACCAGCAGGTGCGCGCAGGCATCGCCTTCCGCGAGGCGGTGATCCAGTCGGCCGCGGTGCGTGCCAAGCCGATCGCCCTGACCGGGCTGGCGGCGATGGCCGGTGCCTTCTTCATCCTCGACGACCCGATCTTCTCCGGGCTCGCGGTGGCGCTGATCTTCGGCCTGCTGGTGTCCACCGTGCTGACCCTGGTGGTGATCCCGGTGGTCTACTACGGGGTGATGTACAAGCGCCTGCCGAAGATCCTGGCGACCGCGGACTGATCCGTTTGGTCTGATCGCTGGCGATAAAAAAGCCCTGCACGGTCACCCGGCAGGGCTTTTTTACGCACACTTGATCTGTCAACCGAGGTTGCGGGAGACAAAGCCTTGGAGCTCGGCCGGGGGGGAGTCCGCTGTGGTATTGCCGGTCGGTGCAAGCAACTGCTCATCCGCCAGTTCCTGCCAGTGCCCACCCGTGACCATCACGGCGTTTGCGACGAGCACCAGGCCTGAGCCCAGCAGAATCAGTGCCAGCTTCCTGTTCCAGGCGAACACCTGCGTTCCTCCTTTGGCCGATATGCCGGTGAGATGACCGGCGACAACGGGTTGCTACCCTGCAAACAAGAGTAGCTGCGGGTCTCTGCTTGTTAAGTGGGGCGAGTCCCTAGGGATAATCCCGCAGCCCTGGGGTTGCGCGTGGTTCAGTAGAAAAGTCTGCAGCCATGCGGCTCGACGGCAGCCTGGCCCCAGCGCACCGCCGGTGGCTGGTTGGGGTCGCTGGAGGCGCTGCCGTCGAGCAGGTGGCGGGCGGCATCGGCGGCCGCGAGCGACGCGCCGGGGGCGTACTCGATACTGGCGCAGGACGCGTTGAGGGTCTTGGCAAGCTTGTCGTCAATCGTGTTGCTGCCGGCGGCACGCAGCAGCTGCTCGAGTGCCAGGCGGATCTTGCTGTCGCGCAGCGGCGTGGAGTGGATGTCGTACTCCTCGTACTGCATGCAGTGGATCTGGCCGATCTGCAGCTTGTGACGCCAGGCGTTCATTACCACCGGCACGCGCTCGTGCAATTGCGTGCAGACTTCGCCGGACAGGCGTTGCAGGCGCTCGGCGCGTGTCTCCTGCACGTTGGCCAGGCGCGGTTGCACCGCCTCTTCGAACACCCCCTCGATGTCGAACTGCTCGGTGCCGTAACCCGGCAGTTGATCTTCGTCGATGTCGTACTGATGCGGTTGCTTCCAGTAGCGGAAGGAACCACCGTCCGCGCTCGGCACGAAGCTGTTGAGCGTGGTCGAGCGCAGCGCCTGCACCTTGGCCGGCATCGTCGACTTCAGGTAGTGGATCACGCCGCGCTGGTCGATTTCGGTCACGATCTGGGCATGGCCGGCGGTTTCCACCACTTCCACCCGGTCCTCCTCGGCATCGAAGAAGGGGTGCGGCTCGATCAGGTAGTCCTGCCGCGGCAGCACCGCCACCACGCCCGGGCGGAACCACTGGCGGTCGATGCGCACCGGGTAGGTGTCGTTGAGCAGGGATCGGGTCCACACCACATCGCTGACGAACTGCATGAACGCGAGCAGGCGCTGCTCTCCGGGCAGCTCGTCGAAGTCGTCCATGTCGTTGCGGATGAACGGACGGACCAGCGCATACGGGCTGTCCTCGCCGTGTTCGGCGATCAGCTCGGCGAAGCTGGGGCCGCGGGTCGAGCCGGGGCCGACCCAGGCCGGGTCGCGGATCACGAACGGCAGGCCGTTCTCGTAGGCGAACAGCAGGCGCGCGAAATAGGCCGAATCGGCGCAGTCGTGGGGGATGCCGGCATACTCACCTTCGGTGAAGATGTTGCTGGTATAGCGTACGCCCATCCATTCGTTGAAACGGGCCTCCCACTGCTCGTTCCATTGCTCGCGCGTTTCCCAGACGTCGGCATGGCCGCTGCCTGCCAGCAGCAACAAAATCACCATCAGCCAGGGGCGCTTGGCACTCGTCACATGTTCCATGGCGCTATTTGACCGCAGGATCGACGAAATCGGCAACGTTGATCCCGATTGCCGGCCAGTAGCGCTTGCGCCCGAGGCGCGCCAGAAATTCTCTAAGCGGCTCCTCGACCACCCGGTCGGCATCGCCGGAGCGCGCATGCCGCACCCGGTGGCCATCTTCCACGGGCACCAGCAGGGCCTGGTGCGATATCAGCAGTGGTGCCCCCTCGTGTGCTTGGTGGACCACCGACAGCAAGGCCGTTTCCTGCAGTGGCGCGAGCCGTGACTCGGCCTGTCGCAAGGGCAGATAGGGCAGGGTGACGTTTTTGCTGGGAACGGCCGAGGCCGGCAGGTCGCGCAGGATGCGCCATGCACGGGCCTCCCAGCTCGCCGGGGAGATCTGTGCGTCGAGCCATTGGGTGGCCTCGCCGCCCAGTTGTGCGGTGATGTCCTGTAGCAGTCCCATCGCCTGCAGATCCGGCAGCCACTGGAAGGCCGGCAGATGACGGCGGTGGGTGAAGTCGATGCGATTGTCGCGGTAGCGGATGCGGGTCAACTCGGCCAGGCGAGCGTCGGGCCCTTGTGAGAGCGCCATCGCCAGCACGGTCTCCACATAGGTGGTGCAGTCGAAGGCGTCGGTGCGCCACAGCGGGTCCGGATCCGGGCCTTGCGCCTCGCCGAGCGGCGAGAAACGGTAGGGCCTGCCCAGCAGCTGTTGCGAGGCCTGTTGCAGGCGCTGCTCGAAATCCGCGGCTGCCGGCGTTGCGCCAATGGCATCGACACCCAGGCAGCACAGCCAGAGTCCGAGGATGCCGTGCCCCAGGTGCATGTTCAGCCGGTCAGGCGCTCGAAGATGCGGAAGCCCGCGAGGTAGGTGCCGGCGGCCGAGCCGAGGGTGCTGAACAGGAACACCAGCAGGGTGCGCGAGACACGGTTGCGCCACCAGCCGCGCAGCTGGGTGGTGTCGTGGCGCAGCTCGCCGAAGTCGCCGACACGCGGCTTGCGCAGCATCAGTTCCGCACCGGCGGTGACCATGCCGGCACCGATGGTCGGGTTGAGCGAGGTCAGCGGGGCGGCGAGGAAGGCGGTGATCACGGTCAGCGGGTGGGCCGCCGCGAGCAGGGCGCCGAGTGCCGACAGGCCGCCGTTGATCAGCACCCAGTCGAGCACCAGCTGCCAGCCCAGCTCCGAGCTGCGGCTGAAGCCGAGGAAGAAGCCGAGCAGCACCAGCGCGACGATCGCCCAGGGCAACACTTTCGGCAGCGCCGACTTGGGCGGCAGCACATCCAGTTCGGCGATGGTCTGCGCCGGCTGGTCGATCTGCTGCAGTTGTTGCTCGATGCCCTTGAGGTGTCCGGCACCGACCACCGCCAGCAGGCGCTTGCCCGGGTGCTGCTCCGCGGCCTCGATCAGCTTCGCCGCCATGTAGCTGTCGCGCTCGGCGATCAGCGGCTGGTACAGGTCCTTGCGGTCGTGGGCGAACTCGGCGAAAGCGGTCTCCAGCATGTCGCCCTGCTTGAGCTTCTCGATCTCGTCTTCCTCGACCTCCTCGTGGCTGACCAGGCTCACCAGCAGCCCGCTGAACAGGGTCCAGCGTTTCCACCACGGCAGGTTGTGCGAGGTGCGCCGCAAGGTGGTGCCGATCTCGCGGTCGATCAGCAGCAGCGGCAGGCCGGCCTCGCTGCTGCCCTCCATCGCGGCGCGCATCTCCGCGCCCGGCTCGATGCCGTACTGCTCGGCCAGGCGCTGCTGGTAGGCGCCCATCGCCAGGTTGGCGGTGACCATCGCCGCCTTGCCTTGGCGGAACACCTGCAGCAGGTCCAGATTGGCCAGGGCCTCGGGCTCGCTCAGGGCATGGTGGCGGCTCGGGCACAGTTCCACCGCCACCGCGTCGTACTCGCCGCTGTCGATCATGCGGCGCACCGCCTCGGCGCTCTTGCGCGAGACATGCGCGGTACCCAGCAGGGTGATTGGGGTGTCGCCGACGCGGGTTTGAATGATGGGGTCGGCTTCGATTGCGGCTGCCGACTCGGCAGCGGCCTCGGGGATTTCGGGCATTGACCACTCCTGAAACGAGAGCGGCATCATAACCGGAGTGCCCGTGCCGGCGATACTGTGGCAGTGCCTGCAGCCAGGCCTTAACATGCAACCCACAATCGATTGGAAGCGGATGTGACTATGCGCCTGCGAGCGGCCCTTATCCTGTTGTTGCTGCCCCTGTTGTTTGCCTGCAAGGCGACCAATCCCTACGACCCCGTGCCCAAGGAACTGGCCCTGACGGTGCGCGTCTACGAGGACGTGGTGCGTTGGCGCGAGCTGCACAAGATTTATCGCTTCGGCAAGGCGGACGCGGACTGGCAGGTGCCGGACAACCTGGCGAACGTGCGGGTCACCGGTTACGAGGCGAGCGAACCGGCGGAACTGTCGCCCTGGCGCTGGGGGCAGACCGCGGTCATCACCTATGTGCTGACCGACCGCCAGGTGGTGCGGCAACTGGTCGACCAGCAGATCTGGGCCAGCGACAACGAGGGCAAGAGCTGGTACCGGGTCAACCCGCCGCCGAGCTTCTGAAGTGAGCACACTGTTCGGCGCCCCGCAGTCGGCGCTGCGCTGGCTGCTGACACGGCTCGAGGCCGGTGACGGCGGTAAGGTGCTGCTGGCCGGCTTTCGCGGCGGCGAGCCACAGGCGGCATGGGCCGCCGGGTTGCGCAGCGCGGACGACTATCCGAACTTCGTCACCTTCGCCCGTTTCGCCCTGGGCAAGCTGCATAACTGCAATGCCTGCTGGCTGATGTTGCCGGACCAGCTCGAGGGCCGCCCTGCCTATCATCTGCAACTGTACAGTGCCGCTGAAGCCTGGCATGGCGAGGCCTGGTTGGAAGACGGGCAATGGTGTTCGCGTGAATGCGCGCCGCGCTATATCACGGACAATCTGCTGCTGCCCGGGGCTGCCGTGCCGGGGATCATGCGCCGCGAACTGCAGCGCCTGGCCGATCGTATCGAGATCGATTCGCCCAGCGTCAAAAGGCCCTAATCCTCAAGCAGGGGCTGCAGCGTGCGCAGCACTTCCTCGCTGCTCCAGTCGAAGGCGCCGAACACCGCGTAGCGGATGCGGTGCGAACGGTCCAGCACCAGGGTGGTCGGGAAGGCATGCACGCCCCAGGTTTTCAGCGCCTTGCCGTCCACGTCCATCAGCACCGGGAAATCGATCGGCTTGTCGGCCAGGAACTCGCGCATCTTCTCGGGCGGCTCGCCGACATCCACCGCGAGGATCTCCAGCCCCTGGGCACGCCGCGCCTGGTACAGGCGCTGCAGCGAGGGAATCTCCTCGACACACGGCGGGCACCAGGTGGCCCAGAAGTTCACCAGTACCACCTTGCCCTTGAGTGTCTGCAGATCGATTTCGCCGTCATCCAGGGTGGCCAGGCGCAGCGGCGGCGCCTGGCGCTCCCCGGGGTAGGGCTTGAGCAGGGCGCTGCCGCTGGCCGCCTCGGGGGCGGTTTCCTCGCCGCGCATGGGGGCCGGCTCGGCCGGTGCACCGCCATAGGCATCCAGCTGGTCCATCGCGCCGTCAAGAATGCCCGGCAGCCGCCGGGTCATGGCCGCCTCGACATCGGTGAACTCGCTGCGCAGGTGGAAGCCGTCGCCGACCTCGTCCAGGCGGTGGATGAACACCGGGCTGCCGCCCTTGGACAGTTCCCCGGCGATGCGCCCGACCCGCCAGAAGCCACCGGAGGCGCGCGGCTGCAGCAGGTAGATGGGGATGTTGCTGGCGCCGGCGATCGGCAGGAACTCGGCGGCCTCGCCCCCCTGCGGGGTGCGCAGGTACAGGCGTGGCCCGAAGCTGATCAGGCCGCGCAGGCGTTCGGTCGGTGCCTCGCTGGCCTGATAGCGGCGGATCGCCTGCAGGCTCAGGGCGGCCAGGCGGCCGGCGCTGAGCAGGTATACATCCTTGCCGCTTGCCAGCGCCTTCTCGATCAGCCGCACCAGCACCTGCGGGTCGATATCGTTGAGGCTGTAGCGGCCGGGCGGGATGAACCAGGCCGAGTGCAGATCCGGCATCCACACCTCGATGCCGCGTTGCGCCAGTGCCTGGGCGGTCGGACCCTGGCGCGGCGAGATGCCGAACTCGGACGGCAGCCACAGCAGCAGCCGGTCGCCGTCGGCGGCGACGGTCTCGATGCCGATCTCGGTGCCGTCTGGCAGTTCCAGCAGGGTCTCGGCACGTACCGTGACAAAGGCCAGCAGCAGGGTTATCCAAAGCCAGGGTTTCATGCGTCGTCCTTGGGCGGTTCGGGGAAGCCGTAACCGGCCTCGATCTCGGCGGCATGCGCATCGCGGATGTCCAGTACCTCGAACACAAAGCGTAGGCGGCGCCCGGCCATCGGGTGATTGGCGTCGAGGATGGCATGCTGGTCATCCAGCCCGACCACGCGGAACTGTTGCTGCTGCCCGTCCGGCGCTTCGCCGTCGAGCTGCATGCCGACCTGCCTGGCCTCCGGCGGCAAAGCCTCAAGCGGTACCTGCACGACCAGCTTGGGATCGGCCTCGCCATAGCCTTCGGCCGGATCCAGGTCGACCTCCGCCTTCATGTCGACCTCCAGGCCCTCCAGGGCCTGTTCGATCTTGGGGAAGGCACTGCCGTAGCCGCCGTGCAGGTAAACCATGTCGTCGCGGTAGGCGAGGGTCTGCTCGCTGTCGCGGTCGCGCAACAGGTATTTCAGGCGCACCACCTTGTCTTTGCCGATGCGTTTGTAATTGCGCTTGCGGTTGAAGTGGACGATGTTCTCTTGCATGCGCGCATTATAGGGAAGCCGACCGCGCTGCTGGGTGCGCATTGGCCTGCGGACAGTCGGGTTTTCCGGGCCAGCTGCGCGTGACTCGGTGATCCTTGCCGCGTGCGCTAGAATGCGCCGCTGTTCAAGTCTTTCCGAGGTTGATAAGGATGCCGGTTCCATTCAGCGAGCGCCCAGGTCGTCACGAGCGGCACTATCGCCGCCGTCTCGACAATCCCCTGTTCGCCGAGCAGTCGCAGCCCGGCGACGAGGCGCTGCTCGAGGCGCAGCGTCTCGATCACGAGGAGCTGGTGGCCTTCCTCGCTGAGCTGCGCGAGGTGGTGCAGCGCGCGGTCGAACTCAAGCCGACCGAGGACAGCGATGTCATCCTCAAGCTCAAGGAAGACCTGGAGCGCCTGTACGAGACCGCCGCCGGGCTGGCCGACGAGCAGGAGGGCAACCAGCAGGCGATCCGCCAGCTGCTGGCGGTGATCATGCGCACCATCGCCGCGAATGCCGCCGGCGACAACCTGGCCGAGCAGGAACTGGAGATGGAGGCGCAGGCGCGCAGCCTGCATTTCGATCTGCTGCGGCATGCCCTGATCGCGGACCTGCTGCATCCACAGTCGCTGATCGGCCCCGATCAGCTGGCCGCCACCCTGCTCAGCGAATCGCCCGAAGCGGTACAGGCGGCGACCAATCTGTTCGAACCGGCGCAACGCGCCGAGCTGGCCGCGGAGGCGCAGGCACTGCTGGACCGGCATGATCCGCAGCGTGGCAATGCACAGGCCTGGCAGTGCCTGGCGGTGCTGCGCGCTGACTAATCGAGTAATTCGATCTCGCCGCTGACACTGACGCTCAGGCGCTGGGTGCCGGCCTCGATGCGCGGCGGTGCCGCCAGGCTGCGTGCGCTGCCGGCCATCATCGCCTCGGCGCGTAGCGGTACCGGGTTGCCCTGGCCGCTGTTGACCGCGATGCGCACGATGCGGAACCCCTGCTTGGCGAGTGTCTTGCTGATTGCGCTCGCCCGTTGCTGGAAACGTTGCAGGGCAAGTTCGATCAGGGCGGCGGTGTGTTCGCGGCGTTGCTCGTCGGAGATCTGGTAACTGATCGACTGCACGTTCAGGAACTGCTGCAGTTCACCCAGGGTGTTGCCCAGCAACTGGCTGTCGCGACTCTCCAGGCGGATCGACTGGTGCACCCGCCAGCCGCTGATCTCGCTGTTCTTGTACACCGCGGTGGTACGGTAGCTCTGGGTCTGCAGCTTGATCCCGTCGATGTTTTTCACCTGCTCTACCGCGCGGTCGATCAGGCGGTTCACTTCCCCTGCCAGCAGGTCGGCCCGCGTTCCCTCGCGCTGCACGTACATCACCGCGACCAGCAGGTCGTTTTCCACATCGGTGGCGGCCTCTTCGGTGAAGGAGACACGATCGTAGGTGATGGGCAGGGTGTCGGCCGTTGCCAGCGTCGGCAGCAGGGCGATCAACATGAACAGCAGGGAACGCATGCGGGAATCCTCGTGGTTGCCTGCGGCACAGCATAACGTCTGAATGGCGTGATTGCCGATTGTTGTCGACGCGCCAACAAAAAAGCCCCGCACCTTGCGGTGCGGGGCTTTTTCAGTGCTTCAGATCAGGTCTGAATTACTGGGCAGCCGGAGCGGCCGGTGCAGCAGCCGGAGCAACCGGAGCTTGCGGAGCGTAGCCGTACGGAGCGTAGTACGGAGTTTCGTAGCCGTAGCCAGCCCAGTTGCCGTTGGTGTCGCCGTTGCCACGGAAGTCGCCGTTGCTGCGGCCCTTGCCGGTGAAGTTCATGGAGAAGGTGGCTTCACCTTCGCCGGTGCCGTTGCCGACGAAGTCGCCGTTACCGTTGTAGGCGCCGTTGCTGGAACCGTTGGAGGAATCCCAGAAAGCGGAAGCCTGGGCGGAAGCGATGATGGCAGCGATTGCGATGATCTTTTTCATGACGATGTCCTCAAAAATTGAATCAGGTTTTGAAACTGCTAGGACAGTGGCTGGTGTTGCCTTCTGTCTATGGTTGGTAAGTATATAAGCATTTGCTTAAATGTCAATACTCTTATCTTGTTTTTTTCAATTCAGGGTGATTTGCAGCGAAACCGGCCCGGACAAGCAGGTATATATAGGTTTGGTTTCCAGGCTTTCCGGGATGTCTGCCTGTGCTCCGGTCGTATTCAGGCGTCCGGACCAAGTGCATCAGCGAGGTGTATGAGATATGAGTAAACCGTTTGATTTGTTGATCGTGGGCGGCGGGGTCTCCGGCTCGGCCCTGCTGTACCTGGCCGCCAGGTACAGCAACATCGGGCATATCGGCCTGCTCGAGAAGTACGCAGCGCCGGCGCGCGTCAACTCGCTGCACAGCAACAACAGCCAGACCCTGCACTGCGGCGATATCGAGACCAACTACAACCTCGACAAGGCACTCAAGGTGCAGCGCGCGGCGCGCATGGTGGAGCGCTATGCCACCGCGCAGCCGGATATCGATCATTTGATTTTCAAATATCCGAAGATGGTTCTGGGGGTCGGTGCCGATGAATGCCAGCGCCTGCGCGAGCGTTTCGAATGGCTGTCACCGCATTACCCGCAGCTGAAACTGCTTGAACTCAAGGACATCGCGCGTATCGAGCCGGCGGTCGCCTACCACGGCGGCCACCTGCGCGAGGACGAGGTGGTCGCGCTGGGCTCGGAAGACGAATACACCGCGGTCAACTTCGAGGCGCTGTCGCGCTCTTTCGTGCGCCAGGCCCGGCGTATCGAAGACAAGGAGGTGGAAGTCGTCTACAACCAGCGCGTCCACCACATCAAGAAGCAGGGCGAGGTGTTCGTGGTCGAGACCGGCAACACCAGCTACCAGGCGCGGGCGCTGGTGGTGTGTGCCGGCGGGCACAGCCTGCAGCTGGCGCACAACCTGGGCTACGGCCACCACTACTCGGTGCTGCCGGTGGCGGGCAGCTATTACTTCACCCCGCAGGTGCTCAACGGCAAGGTGTACACGGTGCAGAACGACAAGCTGCCGTTCGCCGCGATCCACGGCGACCCGGACGTGATGGTGCCGGGCAAGACCCGCTGGGGGCCGACCGCGCTGGTGCTGCCGGTACTGGAGCGCTACAACTGGGAGACGCTGAAGGACTTCCTGCGCGTATTCCGTTTCGACCGCAAGGTGTGGGACGTGCTGTATGACCTGCTCAAGGTGGCGGACATCCGCAATTACATGCTCAAGAACTTTCTGTTCGAGGTGCCGGTGCTGCGCCGTGGCCTGTTCCTGCGCGATGCGCGCAAGATCGTGCCGGACATGCGCTATGGCGACCTGAAGTTCGCCCATCACGTGGGCGGGGTGCGGCCGCAGCTGATCGACAAGGAAAAACGCTCGCTGCTGATGGGCGAGGCCAAGATCGATACCGGCATCGGCGCCATCTTCAACATGACCCCGTCGCCCGGCGCCACCTGCTGCCTGGAGAACGCCGAGGTGGACCTGCGCTCGGTGGCGCAGTTCCTCGGCGCCACGATCGACGAGGAGGCCTTCGCCGCCGACCTGCTGGCCGAAGACGCCAGTCACGGGCGCGACGACCTGGCGATGCGCATGCTCGGCGAGGGCTGAACCGGGGCTGCGGCTGCCTGTCCATGACAGGCGCGAGCCGCCCCGCTTGATCCGCCCGGGGCTATCCGGTCCACTGGGCGGATGATTCCAGCTTGCCCCAACCAGCATGACTGAGCGTTCCTCCGGCACGGCGGTGTGCTGGCTGCGCAACGACCTGCGCAGCAGCGACAACCCGGCCCTGGCCTACGCGCTGCGCCATCACCGGGCGGTGTTGTGCCTGTACATCGACAGTGCACAGGCGCCTGCCGATCCGCCGGCCGCCGACTGGTGGCGTTACGCGGCGCTGCTCGATCTGGCCGGGCAGCTCGACGGCCGGCTGTTGCTGCGCAGCGGCGATGCGCAGCAGGTGTTGGCGCAGGTCATTGAAGAGTTCGGCGCCGAGGCGGTCTACTGGAACCGCGAGTACCAGCCGGCAGCGCTGCAGCGCGACAGGGCGATCAAGGCCGACCTGAAGGAGCGCGGGCTGAGGGTCGCCAGCTTCCCCGGCAACCTGTTGTTCGAACCCTGGGAGGTGCTGAAGGCGGACGACTCGCCTTACCGGGTGTTCACGCCCTTCTACAAGGCGGCCATGGCGCGCGGCCTGGCCGCCTCCTACGCTGAACTGCCGACGGACTTTCGCGCGCGCCTGCTGCCGGTGCAGTGCGACCTGGCGCTGCTGCGGGAAAGGCAACCGCAGGCGCCTTGGGCGCAAGGCTTCGCAAAATACTGGCAGCCGACCCGCACTGCCGCCGAGCAGCGCCTGGCGCAATTCCGCGAGCAGGCCCTGGGCGATTATGCCGAGCGGCGCAATCGCCCGGACCTGGATGGATGCTCGCGCCTGTCACCCTATCTGCATGTGGGGCAGCTCGGCCCGCGCGAGATCGCCGCCAAGCTGCAGGGTTGCGACAAGGCAGAGCCTTACCTGCGGGAACTGCTGTGGCGCGAGTTCGCGGTGTACATCCTGTATCACTGGCCGCACACCCTGGATGAGCCGATGGACAAGCGCTTCGAGGCGGTGCCCTGGCAGGATGATCCACAGGCGCTGAGCGCCTGGCAACAGGGGCGCACCGGGATTCCCCTGGTGGATGCCGGCATGCGCGAGCTGTGGCAGACCGGCTTCATGCACAACCGGGTGCGCATGGTGGTGGCTTCCTTCCTCACCAAGCACCTGCTGATCGACTGGCGCGAGGGCGCGCGCTGGTTCATGTACACATTGCTGGATGCGGATCAGGCCAACAACAGCATGGGCTGGCAGTGGAGTGCCGGCAGCGGCGTGGATGCCGCACCCTACTTCCGCATCTTCAATCCGGTGTCGCAGGGCGAGCGCTTCGATCCGAACGGCGACTATGTGCGCCGCTGGGTGCCGGAACTGGCGCGCCTGCCGGACAAGTACCTCAACCAGCCCTGGGCGGCGCCGGCCGGGATCCTCGAGGCGGCGCAGCTGCGCCTTGGCGACAATTACCCGCGCCCGCTGATCGACCTGGCCGCAGGGCGCAAGCGCGCGCTGCAGGTGTGGGAGAAGATCAAGGGGCAGTAATCAGCGGCGCAGGGCCTGGACGTCGATCTGCTCCACCTCGGCGAGTTTTTCCAGAGCCACCTCCATGATCCAGCGCGCCTTGGCGGTCATCACGTGCAGGTAGCTGTGCAGGGCCGCGTCCTGGCGCGTCTCGTTTTCGCACTGGGTGCTGTACTGCTCGAAGGCCACCAGGGTCTCGATGATCGACGACATGTGGTTCGGGCATTCGCACTTGAGGGTGGTGGTGATCTGCGACAGGGCCGCCAGTTGCTGTGCGCTGAACAGGCGCTTGGGGGCAATCTCGTTGGTCACCTGGTCCGGCTGGAACTCGGTCGGGGTCCAGTCCAGTTGCTTGGGCATGGCGCCGGCGCACAGCTGCCACAGGTGGTCGATCGCGATCGGTGCGCGCTCGACGATGATCTGCAGGCGTTCCAGCTGGCGCAGGATGTTGGACGGGCTGAAGGCATAGACGACGATGATCTGCCCGGCACGCCGCACCAGTTCCGGCGCCTGCAGCTGTCGCACCGTGTCGCGGTTGAGAAAGGGGAACTCGATCACCAGGGTGTCGCAGCAGGTGTCGTCCTCGAGGAAGGCCTCCAGGTCGGTGTAGGTGCCGGCCAGCTCCAGGCCTTCCGGCATGCCCGGGGTGTTGTTGGCGCGCACCGTCAGTGCCTGGCCGACCACGCACACGTCGTGGCGGCCGCTGCCCAGTTCCGGCAGGTTGTGCGGCTGGGCGCGCGCCAGGCGTGCGTTCAGTTCGCGCGCATCCAGGTTGGCCACGGTACTGATCGCATGGCCCTGGTCGACCAGTGCCTTGATCATGGTCAGGCGCGATACGTCTTCCTGGGTATACAGGCGCCCGCCCTTTTCGGTGCGTTGCGGCTCGACCAGGTTGTAGCGGCGTTCCCAGATGCGCAGGGTGTCGGCGGAGATGCCGGTGAGGCGCGACACTGCGCCGATGCGGTATACGTTGTTCATGTGTTGGGTGCTTGTTGTCACGGTTTTGTCCTCGTCAGTTGCTCATGTTGTGGCCGTGCTGTCAATCGCTGGTCTGGTCGGCGGCGCGGGTCTGCAGGCGGCGCAGCAGCCAGCGCACCAGGCCGCCGAGCAGCGGCAGGCGGGCGAACAGCTCGCTGTTGCTGTCCCAGTAGTCCAGGTGCTCGCAGGCGCGGCCTTGCGCGTCGAAGCGCACCCGGCTGACTCCCTCGATGCACAGCGGCCGCTGCGGGTCGGGACGGAACAGCCAGCGCAGGTAGCAGCTGTCGCCGTTGTCGGCGATCTCGGTCACCTCGAAGCGCGCCTGTGGGTGCTCGGCCAGCAGGTGCTCGAAGATACGGCGGATCGCGGCGCGGCCGCGTACCCGGTTGAACGGGTCGCGGAACAGCGCGTCTTCGCTGAACAGCTGGTCGATCTTCCCCAGCTGGTGCGGGTTCAGCGATTCGAAGAAATCGCGGTAACGCTGCAGGTGTGCCTTCATTGCCCGGCCACCTTGCGCATCAGCGCGAAATACAAGGGGTAGGGCAGGCAGCGCAGCAGTTTCAGCAGCCATATCAGGCGTCGCGGAAAGCTGATCTCGAAGCTGTTGCGGTGCAGGCCGCGCAGGATGCGCTCGGCCGCCTGTTGCGGGTCCATCAGAAACGGCATCGGGAAGTCGTTCCTGGCGGTCAGGCGCGAGCGCACGAACCCGGGGTTGATCACGCGCAGTTGGATGTTCCAGGCCTGCAGCTGCGGCTGCAGCGACTCGGCCATGTTCAGCAGTGCCGCCTTGGGGGCGCTGTACGGGGCGGCGTTGGGCAGGCCGCAATAGGCGGAGGCGCTGGCATTGAGCAGCAGCTGGCCGCCACCGGCGTCACGCATGCGCGGCAGCACCGCATCCAGCAGATACACCGCAGCTAAATAGTTGCTGCGGTTGAGGCGCTCGAACAGCGCTACGTCGAACTGCTCGAGCGGCATCGGCTGGTAATCGCCGACGTTCATCAGAACCAGTTGCGGGGGCGTGTCCTGAAACACCCGCTGCGCGGCTTCGTGCAGGGCTTGCGGGTCGGTGGCATCCAGTGGCAGGGCCCTGGCGGACAGTGGGCTCGCCACCTCGAGCAGTGGGCCGGGGGTGCGTGCCGACAGGGTCAGCTGCCAGCCTTCGGCGGCCAGTTGCTCGGCCAGGGCACGGCCGATGCCGTGGCTGGCACCGATCAGCCAGGCGTGGCGGGTGGAGGTCGGCCCGCTCATTGCAGCGCCTTGTCGATCGCCTTGCGCAGGCGCTCGCTGTCCGGCCCGGTCCAGCTGGCGAAGTCGTCGATCAGCCGGCCGTCGCGCCCGATCAGGTACTTATGGAAGTTCCAGCGCGGCGCCTGGTCGGCGCTGGCGGTGAGTGCCCGGTACAGCGGGTGTGCCTGTTCGCCGCGCACCTGCAGCTTGCTGAACATGGGGAAGCTGACCCCGTAGTTGATGCGGCAGAAGTTGCCGATGCTCTGCTCGCTGCCCGGCTCCTGGTTGGCGAAGTCGTTGGACGGAAAGCCGAGCACCACCAGGCCCTGCGCCTGCTTCTCGCGGTACAGGGCTTCCAGGCCTTCGTATTGCGGGGTGAAGGCGCAGCGGCTGGCGGTATTGACCACCAGCAGTACCTTGCCCGCGTACGCCTCACACAGTTTCACCGTCTCGGACGAGCCCAATCGCCGCACCTCGTGATCGAGCAGCGGTGCGCAGTTCTGTTCGGCTTTTGCAGTACTTGCGAACAACAGAAGTCCTGCGATGACCATGGAATTTCGAAATTTCATCGATTGTTTCTTGCATTTGCCAGAAAGTTGTACAAGTATTGTTAGGACAAAATTTTGGAAATTGCAACATTCTCGGCGAATAACCGGACGAATTATGGACAAAAGACGTATCGCGATTATCGGCAGCGGCATCAGCGGCCTGTCCGCCGCCTGGCTGCTGCGGCAGCGCCACCATGTCACGCTGTTCGAGGCGGAGTGGCGCCTGGGTGGGCATTCCAACACCGTGCTGGTCAGCGAGCCGGATCGGCAGGTGGCGGTGGACACCGGGTTCATGGTGTTCAACCGTCCGAATTACCCGCTGCTGACCCGCCTGTTCGACGAGCTGGGTGTCGCCAGCTATCCCACCGACATGTCGTTCTCGGTATCGCTCGACCAGGGGGCGCTGGAGTATGCGGGCAGCAATCTGCGCACCCTGTTCGCGCAGCGCCGCAACCTGTGGCGACCGGGCTTCCTGCGCATGCTCGCCGATGTGCTGCGTTTCAACCGGCTGGCCGCGCGGCTGCTGCAGCAAGAGGCGCCGAGCAACGAGCCGCTGCAGCGCTTTCTCGATCGCCACCACCTGGGCCGGGCCTTCCGCGATCACTATCTGTACCCGATGGCCGCGGCGATCTGGTCGTGCCCGCGCGAGCGCATCGCCGACTTCCCCGCGGTCTCGTTCGCACGCTTCTTCGCCAACCACGGGCTGATCAATCTGAGCGGGCGGCCGCAGTGGCAGACCCCGCTCGGCGGGGCTTCCACCTATGTGCGGCGCATGGCCGCGGACCTGGGCGAGCGGGTGCTGCCCGGTCACCCGGTCACCGAGGTGCGACGCCAGGCGCAGGGCATGGCGGTGTACGCGGCTGGACAGCCGGCCCGGCATTTCGACGAGGTGGTTTTCGCCTGCCATCCGGACCAGGCGCTGCGCATGTTCAGCGATGCCACGCCGAGCGAGGCGGCCTTGCTGCGCAGCGTGCCTTACCAGAACAACCACGTGCTGTTGCACAGTGATGCGGCGCTGATGCCGCAACGGCGCGAGGTGTGGTCGTCGTGGAACTATGCCGGCAGCAGCCGCGCATCCGGGGAAGATGCGGTCAGCGTCAGCTACTGGATGAACTCGCTGCAGCGGCTGGATACGCAGACCGACTATTTCGTCAGCCTCAACCCGCTGCGCGAGCCGCGGCCGGACAAGGTGGTGGCCGAGTTCGAATACCGTCACCCGGTGTTCGACAGCGACAGCCTGGCGCTGCCGCGCCTGCTGGATGCGGTGCAGGGCCGCGATCGCGCCTGGTTCTGCGGCGCCTGGACCGGCTACGGTTTTCACGAGGACGGTCTGCGCTCCGGGGTGCAGGTGGCCGAGGCCTTGGGCGCGTCCTTGCCCTGGCAGCAGCAGTTGGATGCATCGCAGGCGCTGGTGCTGCCGTTCCCCGAGCGCCGGGAGCGCGCGGCATGAACGAGGCGATCGCCCTGTATGCCTGCCGGGTGATGCACAGGCGGCACGGCCAGGGCGCCTACCTGTTCCGCTACCGCCTGTTCAGTCTGCTGCTGGACATCGACCAGCTGCAGCGAGCGGATGCGGCCAGCCGCTGGTTCTCCATCGACCGCTTCAACCTGTTGTCCTTCCACCGCAGTGACCACCTGCCGCCGGGCGAGAGCGACCTGCGTGGTTGGGCGCAACGGGTGCTGGCCGCGCATGGCATCGATGGGCGCCCGCTGCGCATCCGTCTGCTGTGCATGCCGCGGCTGCTCGGTTGGGGCTTCGACCCGCTCAGCGTCTGGTACTGCGAACGTGCAGACGGCACGCCGGTGGCGGCGATCTGCGAGGTGCACAACACCTTCGGCGAGCGCCATTGCTACCTGTTGCGCGCCGACGGTGCGCAGTGGCCGCTGCGTTCTGCGCATGCCAAGCAGTTCCACGTCTCGCCCTTTATGCCGGTGGCCGGTGATTACGCCTTCGTGCTGGAGCGACCGCAGCAGCGCCTGCGCATCGCCATCCAGTACGCCATCGACGGCGCACCGGTACTCAGTGCCGCGCAGCTCGGCGACTACCGTCCCTTCAACAGCCGCGAACTGTTGCGCCAATGCATGCGGGTGCCGGCACAGACGCTGAAGGTGCTCGGCGCCATCCATTGGCACGCGCTCAAGATCTGGTTGCGCGGCGTGCCCTTCTTCCGCAAACCCGAGCCACCGCTCGAGGAGGTCAGTTAGATGAATAATCCGGTTTCGGTCATGGCGCGTGTGCGTGATCCGGGCCTGTTCGTCAGGCAGGCGAGGCAGCTGCTGCTGCGCGCATTTTCCGCTTTGCAACACGGCCAGTTGCATATTTGCTTCGACGACGGCGAGCAGCTGCGCATCGCCGGCGACGTCCAGGGTCCGGCCGCACACCTGGCGGTGCATGATCCGTTGCGCCTGCTGCGGGCGCTGACGGTCAGCGGCGATCTCGGCTTTGCCGAGGCCTACATGGACGGTGCCTGGACCAGCGATGACCTGGCCGGGCTGCTGTACCTGATTTCGATGAATCTCGATGCCCTGGGGACCGGTCAGCGGCGCAGCCTGCCGGTGCGCTGGCTGGCGCGCATGCGTCACGCCCTGAACCGCAACAGTCGCATCGGCAGCCGGCGCAACATCGCGGCGCACTATGACCTGGGCAACGACTTCTACGCGCGCTGGCTGGACGGCTCGATGAGCTATTCCTCCGCGGTGTTCGACCAGGGCAGTGATCTCGAACAGGCGCAGTGGCGCAAGTACCAGCTGATGTTCGAGATGATCGATCCGGCACCGGGCGAGCGCATCCTGGAGATCGGCTGCGGCTGGGGCGGCTTCGCCGAGTATGCCGCTGCACGCGGCGTGCATGTCACCGGGGTGACCCTATCGCAGCAGCAATATCACTATGCCGCGCAGCGCATCCGCGATGCCGGGCTTGAGGACAAGGTCGATCTTCGCCTCACCGATTACCGCAACCTGCACGAGACCTTCGACCACATCGTCTCGATCGAGATGTTCGAGGCGGTCGGGCGTGACTACTGGCAGACCTATTTCGACGTGCTGCAGCGCTGCCTCAGGCCCGGTGGGCGGGTGGCGCTGCAGGTGATCACCATCCGCGAGGACCTGTTCGACGCCTATGTGCGCCAGGCGGGCGGCTTCATCCAGCGCTACATTTTCCCCGGCGGCATGCTGCCCACCGAGCAACACCTGCTGCAGCTGGGAGAGTCAGTCGGTATGGAAGCGCTGGGCCTGCAACGCTACGGCGAGGACTATGCCGATACCCTGGCGGAGTGGCGCAGCGCCTTCGCCGATGAAACCGAGTGGTTGCAGGCGCACGGCTACGACCGGCGCTTCCGCCGCATGTGGGACTACTACCTGGCGTTCTGCGAGGCCGGCTTCCGTGATGGCCGCATCGACCTGGTGCAGCTGTGCCTGCACAAGGAAGGACCGTGGACCGGCGACAGCTGAGCGCCTATGCCGCGCTGGCGCTGCCGCTGGCGTTTCTCGGCCTGCCGCTGTACGTGTACGTGCCGGGCGTGTATGCCGAGTTGCCGGCGATCGGCCTGACCCTGGCGGGGCTGGTGCTGTTCGGCGCGCGCCTGCTCGATCTGCTCACCGACCCGCTGATCGGCCTGCTCGCCGACCGCTGGCGGTCCTCCCTGCATCCCTACGCCTGGCTGTGCGCCGGCGCGCTGTTGCTGGCACTGGGCGCCTGGTGGCTGTTCGATCCGCCCGCCTCGGCCGGCGCCCTGTACCTGCTGCTGAGCGTCAGCCTGACCTATCTCGGCTGGAGCCTGATGGCGGTGCCGTACCACGCCTGGGGTGCGGAGCTGGCGACGCCTGGCACGCCGCAGCGCACGGTTGCGGCCTGGCGCGAGGCCGGCATGATCGCCGGCGCGGTCGTGGCCCTGCTGGTCGCCGCCCTGGCCGCGCGCGAGCAGGCGCTGCCACTGATGGGGACGGTGCTGATCGGGCTGTTGCCGCTGGCCTTGCTGGGCGCGCTCAGCCTGCCGCGACATCCCGTGGCCAGGCCGGCGCAACATCCCGGCCTGCTGGCGATCTGGTCGGGCACGGATGCGGCGATGCGCCGCCTGTTGCTGCTGCACTTCGTCAACGCGCTGGCCGCCGGCGTGCCGGCGACCCTGTTCCTGCTGTATGCCGAGCAGGTGCTGCAGCTGGACGCCGCGGGTACCGGCCAGCTGCTGTTGCTGTACTTCCTGTGTGGCGTGGCCGCCCTGCCGCTGTGGCTGCGCCTGGCGGCACGCATCGGTGAGCTGCGTGCCTGGCGCCTGGCGATCCTGGTGTCGGCGCTGGGCTTTGTGCCGGCCGCCTTTCTCGGTGCAGGCGACCTGCCCGCATTCGCCCTGGTGTGCGTGATCACCGGCGCCGCGCTGGGGGCGGATATCGCCCTGCCGGCGGCCGAGCAGGCGCGTCTGTCGCGCGAACAGACGCGACGCCAGGGTGCATCGCGCGAGGCCAGCGCCTTCGGCCTGTGGGGTGTGGCCGGCAAGCTGGCACTGGCCTGTGCGGTGGGTGTCAGTCTGCCGCTGCTGGGCATGTTCGAGGAGGGGCAGGCGCGTGCCGCGGCCTTGCCCTGGTTGTACGCGCTGGCACCGGCGCTGGTGAAATTGGCGGCAGCCATGCTGTTGCAGCGCTGGCTGCCGCTGCTGCAGGCAAGAAATGGAGGACCTGAAGATGCGCAGAACGATCAAGTGGCTGCTGCCGCTACTGGCACTGCTGATGGCTGGGTGCGGGGGCATGAACGTGAATGAGCTGGCGGACACGCGTCCGCGTTTCGACCTGTTCGATTACTTCGAGGGGCACACGCGCGCCTGGGGCATCTTCCAGGGGCGCAATGGTGAGCTCAAGCGCCAGTTCACCGTGGATATCCATGGCGAGGTGGAGGGTGACCGCCTGACCCTGACCGAGGACTTCGTGTATGCCGACGGGGAGCGCTCGCAGCGCATCTGGCGGGTGCAGCGCGAGTCGCCGCAGCGCTACCGCGGCGAGGCCGGCGACGTGGTCGGCACTGCCACCGGGCAGGCCTACGGCAGCGCCCTGAACTGGCAGTACGTGCTGCGTCTGCCCTACGGCGACGGCACGGTGGACGTGAAATTCGACGACTGGATGTTCCTGCAGCCGGACGGGGTGCTGATCAACCGCGCCAGGGTCAGCAAGTTCGGCTTCCGCGTCGGTGAAGTGACCCTGATGTTCAGCAAGCAGCCATGAAAATGCGCTACCTGATCGCGTTCTTGCTTGGCTGTCTGGCGCTGCCGTTGCAGGCGGATGTGTTGGATTACCGCGACCAACGCCTGCAACTGCACGACAGCGCGCGTGCCTGTTACCTGGCGTGGATCAAGCTGTACGACGCGCACTACTTCCGCAGCGCAGACGGGAGCACCCGCTGCGTGCGCCTGGATTACCTGCGCGGATTCTCGCGTGAGCAGCTGATCGAGGCGACCGAGCAGATTCTGCAGCAGCGGCATGGCGCTGCCTGGCTAAAGCAGCATGGCGAGGCGATGCGGGACCTGCGCCAGGCCTACCGGCCGGTCGGGGTCGGCGACAGCTACCAGTTCTGCATCGATGCCGCACAAGGCGGCGAGATGTTACGTGACGGGCAGTCCGTGGTGCGTTTCGAGCAGCCGCAGTTCGCAGATCGCTTCATGGCGATCTGGGTCGACGAGGTGGAGCAGGGCGAGCATCGCTGGCGAGTGCCGGGATGCATTGGCGGGCGTTCCTGATGGGAACCGGGTGTGTGCCGGCGGGTGTCTTGGCTGCGGGGCCGGCGCGGCCACTGGTGCGCATTGGAGGTGAGCGATGTATCGACCCGGCCAGGTGATCGTGGTCTATGACGGGGTGTGTCCCTTGTGCAGCCGCGAGATCGCGCACTACCGGCGACGGCGCGGTGCCGGGCGCCTGCACTGGGTGGATGCGCAGCGCGACGATCAGGCCCTGGCGCAGCTGGGCCTGCCTCGCGCGACTGCGCTGCGCCTGTTCCACGTGCGTGACGGCGAGGGTGCCTGGCACACGGGCGTGGCCGGCTTCGTGTTGTTGTGGTCGCAGCTGCCGGCGTACCGCTGGTTGGCGCGCCTGGTCACCGGCCTGCACCTGCAGCCGCTGCTGCAGCGCGGCTACCGGCTGTTCCTGCGTTGGCGTCGCAGGCGCGATTGTGATGCCGATAGCTGCGGTGGCGGTGTCGGGTGAGCCGGCTGCCGCTGTTCGAATACCGCCGGCAACAGGTGTTCGAGACGCCGCTGCAACAGGTGTTCGCGTTCTTCGAGCGGGCCGAGTTGCTGGCCGAGGTCACCCCGCCGGTACTGGATTTCCGCCTGCTCACGCCGGCGCCGGTGCACATGCAGCAGGGGCGGGTGATCGACTACACCATCCGCCGCCTCGGTCTGCGCTGGCGCTGGCGTACCCTGATCAGCGAATACCGGCCGCCTGTGGGTTTCGTCGACGAGCAGCTGCTCGGGCCCTACGCCTATTGGCGGCACGAGCACCTGTTCGAGGAGATCGACGCCGGTACGCGCATGACAGACCGGGTGCTGTACGCCTTGCCCAACTGGCTGCCGGATCGGCTGGCGCCCTGGCTCGAGCGGCTGTACGTGCGACCGCAGTTGGACAACATCTTCGATTACAGGGAGCGGCGTTTTCGCGCACTGATCGACGCGCCGGGAGACCTGCGCCACACGCCCGGTGAACAATCGCGGACGCTGTGAAAGGGTTCAACGACCTGTAACCTAATCAGGCTAGAGTGCCGCCGTGGCAGTTGCCCGGACAATGGAGAATGCGAGTGCGAGCAGTCAAACAGGGAGTGCGACCGGAGGACGGCCTGCGGGGGATCCGTTTCGATGCGGTGTGCGATGCGGGCGGGCGCGGGATCCGCGCCCTGGTGTGTCGTGGTAGCGGCTGGATGTTGCGCGAAGAGGTGGTCAGCGGCGAGTTCGACCTGGCGTTCAGCCGCCTGTTGGCCGATCTGCGCCGGCGGCTGAAGCTGAGTGCGCAGCAGATGGCCTTGCTCGAAGGCAGTCGCCACCTGCTGTCCGTTGCCTGTCCGGCATCCAGCGCCGCCTGACAGCGGCGCTATTGCCGTTCAGGCGGCATGTTGCGCCTTGGCCTGGCGCGCCAGCCTGGCCTGTTCGGCATCGTAGGCCTTGCCCGACCACAGCATCTGGTAGGCAATCTCCTCGTTGCCGTTTTCACACAGCTCCAACACCTTGCGGAACAGCGGTTGGAAGGTATCGCTGCGGTGCGAGCGCTCGTGCTCCTCGAAGCTGTGCCAGAAGGTGATGATCAGCGCTTCGCGATCCTTCAGTTCGCTGTTTACCGCCTGGCCGGCCGTCGAACCTTCGTTGGAGATGTCGCCGCTGTTGAGTGCCACGAAACCGCCGACAAAGCCGCTGTCCGAGTGATAGGTCTTGACGTTTTCGCACAGCAGCGCGACCCGCTCCTGCAGGTCGTCGACCGTGTATTGCGGCCTGAGGATGACCCGGTTGACCGTGACCACGCCATCGTAGGGGAAGTCGGAAATCAGTCCACTCATGCAAACCTCCTGCATATCAGAATATTCAGAATATCTGACTATTCCGCTCAGGTAAGGTTCTGCCTGTTGCCCCCGTGCCGTTCGGGGGAAATCGCCGGCGAGCGGTTCAGCGCGCCAGGCTGGCCTGGCGCGTCGGCTCGCCTTGTTTGAGGGCGGACAGGTCCCAGTTGCACTGCTTCTCGACCATGGCGAACAGGGTGTCGTCGGTGCTGTGCAGCATGGTCAGCTTGGGCTCGTTATCGCCGGGCTTGGGACGCTGGTCCCAGATCAGCTTCGGCGAGATTCGGCAGGACTTGGCATAGCGGGACGGGTAGTGCACTTCGGCGTATTTGGTCTGGCCCCATACCTTGGCACGCCGCGGTGACTCGCCGCGCTGGGCCACGCTGATCGCCAGGTAGTCGCCCTGGTAGTGCACCAGCGGATTCTTGCGGCTGTAGCGGCTCGGGTTGAAGTCGATCGGGTCCTCGCGCAGCGCGCCGCCGACCAGTTCCATGGTGTGCTGGTCCACCAATACCGGCTCGCCGGTGGGCAGGGTGATCTTCAGCAGTCCGCGGTCTTTATCGGCCTTGAGGCTCGGCAGTTGCCGGCGCGGGAAGAAATGCAGTTCGCGGAACATATTGTCGTGGCTGAAGCGGCCGGACAGTTTCACGTCGTCGTTGATCGCCAGGTAGATATTTTCGCGGGCACGATCGGCGAACAGGAAGGTGTACTGGCGTTGCGCGCCCTTCCTGCGCAGGCCGGCCGGGTTGACCTGTGGTGAGCCGGTGTTGAGCAGGGAAAATCCGACCGCCTCGCGCCGCTGCTGCGGTTCGAAGAAGTAGTAGCGCAGGCCCTTGATGTGGGTGGTGGCGATGGCGCGGTCGTAGCGGTGCTGTTCGCGGATGCGCTCACGCTCCGGTGTGCTCGGCTTGGACAGCAGAGCAAGCTTGTCCACGGGCTTGGGCAACTGCACCACCGGCTCGGGCTTGGGCGGATCCGGCTTCTCGTTGCGCGGCGCACAGGCCGCGAGAATGGCGGCGGCCAGGGCGAGAATAATCAGTCGATGCACAGTCAAACTCCTGCTGTCTCGGTTGGAGCAAGCATAACCAGTCACGCCTTGCCGTTTGTGAGCCCGGCCACACTCTGCCTCACGCACAGCCTGTTGCCGGTCAAACGGAGAAGCCGGTCCGTCTGCAATGTGACCGTGTGCACTATGCAAGCGCGGCCCCGGTGCCCCTGTTGGTCCTTGGTGGTCCGACTCCTGCGGACTTCAACGACGATTGGAGCGCAATTTTAGGCAAGCCGGGCCGCTACGTCGAGACGTGCCAATTTGCCGGTCTCCGGCGAAACATGCGCGCCGGCCACGCCGGCGGGTGCCTGCCTGGCAACACAAGGCGCAGAAACTGCGCAAGCAGAACGAACGCAACTCAGGTGACCGACAGCAGCGTTTCGTCGCCGGCAGGCCCCTGGGCGGCATCCTCGCAGGGCTTGCCGAAGAACTGTCGTCCATAGTCGCGCACCCGGGTCAGTTCCTTCTCCAGCAGGATCAGCACTGCCGAAAGTTCCGCCGTGTCGGCATCCGGCGTCTCGAGGTGCTCGATATCCGCAGCGATCGCCACCACGCGCTGTGCGCCGACGATCGCCGCGGCACCCTTGAGGCCATGTGCGGTCTGCCGCAGGGTCTCCCAGTCTGCCTGCGCGAAGGCTTGCTGTAGCTGCGACACACGTTGCCGGCTTTCGCATTCGAACAGGGTGAACAGTTGGCCGAGCATGCCCCCCGGGTCGTCAGGCTGCAGGTCCCGGGTGCATTGCATGCAGTCCGGATCGAACAGCGTGTCTTCCTGTCTGACCAGGGAATGCGCCAGGCCGTTGCGGGTCTGCAGGTGTCGTTGCAGCAGTTGCTGCAGCCGGTGCATGTCGACCGGTTTCGGCAGGTAGTCGTCGAAGCCGTTGGCCAGGTAATAGGCCCGGTGTTGCGGGCCGTTGTCACCGGTGATGGCGATGACCGGTGTCGGGTGGTGGTGTCCCTGCAGGGTCAGGATGCGCCGCAGATGCCGCAGGATTTGCGGCCCTTCGCCGTCCGGCAGGTGGCCGTCGAGCAGGATCGCATCCACGGCGCTGTCGGCCAGTTCCAGGTAGGCCGCTGCAGCGGAGCCCGCGGTGCGGCAGCGCCAGCCCAGTGCGCGCAGCATGTCGCTGAGCATGGTCAGGGTCAGGCGGTCGTCATCCACCACCAGCACGGTGCCGCGCAGTGGTGCCTCCTGCTCCTCACCGGGGATGGCGGCCGGCTCGGACAGGGTGTCCAGCGCGAACGGGATCTCCAGCCAGAAGGTGCTGCCGCGGCCCGCCTGACTGTCGAGGCCGAGGCTGCCGCCCATCATCTCAGTCAGTTGCCGGCAGATCGCCAGTCCCAGGCCGCTGCCGCCGTAGCTGCGGCCGACCGACAGGCTGGCCTGCACATAGTCGTCGAACAGCCGCGCCTGTTGCGACGCGTCTATGCCGATGCCTGTGTCTGTGACTTCGAAGCGCAGAACGGCCTGTTGACGCTCCCTGTGGACGCTATGCACGCGCAGTCGGACGCTGCCGGCAGCGGTGAACTTGATGGCATTGCCGAGCAGGTTGCCGAGTATCTGTTGCAGGCGCATCGGATCGCCGATCAGGCGGGTGGGGGTGGCAGCCGCGATGTCTGTGTCGAATTTCAGGTCCTTGCGTTTCGCCTGGCCCGCGTACATGCGCTCGGCGGTGTCGATCACCCTGTTCAGGTCGAACGGCTGCCGGTCGAGTTGCAGGCGGTTCGCCTCCAGGCGCGACAGGTCGACCAGGTCGTTGAGCAGCTGCAGCATGTGCTCCCCGCCGCTGCGTATGCCGGCCAGTTGATCGCGCTGGCCGGGCGCGAGTTGGCTTTGTTCGAGCAGCTGCACATGGCCGAGCAGGCTGTTCATCGGCGTGCGGATGTCATGGCTGATGATCGACAGGAAGCGGCTCTTGAAGCGGTTGGCCTGCTGCGCCGCCTCGCGTGCCTTCTCGGCGATCGCGATCAGCCACAACATGCCCAGGGTGACCAGGGCGAACAAGCCGAGTATGCCGACGCCGCGCAGCACCAGCTGGTGCAGGGTTTGTTGCAACACCTGCGGGTTGGCGATCGCCACCAGGTCCCAGTTGCTGCCTGCGATCGGCACCCGGGTGGCAAGCTGGCGCAGCTGCCCGGCGTCGAGGAAGTTGCGACCGTCGAGCTGCTCGCGACTGCCCTGCGCGGAGATCTCGATCAGGTTCGGCCGGTCGCGCGATACCAGTAGCAGGCGATGTCCGTCGCGTTCGCGCTTGGCCAGCAAGGCGGCCAGCGGCTGCGGGAAGAAGCTGACGAAGAACACCCCGTTGTCCCAGCGCGCCATGGTGTCGAAATGCATGCCGTGCGGGTTGGGGTGGATGCTCGGCCCCGGCCAGTCGGCATCCTGGGCGGCGAACAGGGCGATATCCTCGAGACATGCCTGCTCGATGTGACCCTCGAAGTCGTCGATCACCGGGGCGCCGCGGGCATCGGCCACGGTGACCGCGAAGGCGGAGGGAAAATGCTGCAGGGTCTGCGCGCGGAAGCTGTCGAAAAAGTCCAGGTCCTGCGGCTTGTCGAGCAGTCGCTGCAGGTCGGCCTCGCGCTCATGGGCGAAGATCGCCACGCCCTGCAGCAGCGCGGCCAGCTGCATCTCGGTCTCGTGGGCGGTGCCTTCGGCCAGGCGGATCAGCAGTTGCCGCTGGGCTTCGGCCTGGTTGCGGTAGCGCTGGGCGGTATCGGCCACCAGCAACAGCGCAACCACCAGCAGCAGACCGATGAACAGCCGGTAGCGCCAGGCGTTCATCAGTTGCATGAACTGCTGCAGAAATGGTTTCGATTTCAACGGGATAGCCCTGGCCCTCGGCGGATTGCCCAGGTTAGCCGGAAACCGCGTAGCGGAAAAGCCTGCGCCGGTCGTTTGTTGTTGTGTCGATGCGCATCACCTATTCGGCCGCGCTGCTGCGCAGTAGCTGGCGCAGCTTCAGCGCGGTCTGTCCAAGATGCCGCCGGGCAGGGCCTCCCGGCCGTGGTGCCGACAGGGGCACGTCCGCCTGGTGGGGCAGGCCGTTCAGAGCAGCACGCGCTCGATCCCGCCGTTGCGCGCCTGTTCGATGAAGCGTTGCTGCCAGCCTTCGCCGAGCAGGTGTTTGGCCATCTCGACCACGATGTAATCGGTCTGCAGACCGGTCTCGTCGCCGTAGCGGCTCAGGCCCTGCTGGCAGGCCGGGCAGCTGGTCAGCAGTTTGACCTTGCCTTGAGTGGTTTGCTCGCTGCCGGTCAGGGTCTTGATGCCCTTGCGCAGTTCCTCGGACTTGCGGAAGCGCAGCTGGTTGGCGATGTCCGGGCGTGCGGTGCCGAGGGTGCCGGCCTCGCCGCAGCAGCGATCCGACAGCAGCACGTCCTTGCCCACCAGCTTGCTGGCGACCTTGACCGGGTCATGCTTCTTCATCGGGCTGTGGCACGGGTCGTGGTACAGGTACTGCACGCCATCCACGCCGTCGAGCTGCACGCCCTTTTCCATCAGGTACTCGTGGATGTCGAGCAGGCGGCAGCCGGGGAAGATCTGTTCGAACTCGTATTTGAGCAGCTGATCCATGCACGTGCCGCAGGACACCAGGACGGTCTTTATATCCATATAGTTGAGGGTGTTGGCCACGCGGTGGAACAGCACCCGGTTGTCGGTGGTGATCTTCTGCCCCTTGTCGTACTGGCCGGCGGCGGTCTGCGGATAGCCGCAGCACAGGTAGCCGGGCGGCAGCACGGTCTGCGCGCCGTGCTCGTAGAGCATCGCCATGGTGGCCAGGCCGACATCGGAGAACAGGCGCTCCGAGCCGCAGCCGGGGAAGTAAAACACCGCGTCCGAGTCGTCATCGACCTTGTGCGGGTCGCGGATGATCGGCACGAAGTGCGCATCTTCCAGGCCCAGCTCGGTGCGGTAGGACTTCTTCGGCAACTCGACGCGGATCGGCCGGCGCACCAACTCGATCGGGATGTCCTTCAGCTTGGGCTTGCCGGTGGTGGCATTGGGGATGCGCTCGGGTCTGCCGAGCAGGCCGCTGCGGCGCGCCAGGTCGTGGCCCAGGGTCAGGCCCTTGAAGCCCCAGTCGAGCATGGTCTTGCGCAGTGCCTTGATCTTGCCCGGGCTGGTGGCGTTAAGGAATTGCATTGCCGCCCAGGTGCCGGCGTTGAAGCGTTTGTGGCCGGTCTCGCTGAGGATCTTGCGCATGCGCACGGTGACGTCGCCGAAGTCGATGTCGACCGGGCAGGGCGTGAGGCACTTGTGGCACACGGTGCAGTGGTCGGCGATGTCGTTCATCTCGTCGAAGTGTTCGAGCGAGATGCCGCGGCGGGTCTGTTCCTCGTAGAGGAAGGCCTCGATCACCAGGCCGGTACCGAGGATCTTGTTGCGCGGCGAGTACAGCAGGTTGGCGCGCGGCACATGGGTCATGCACTTGGGCTTGCACTTGCCGCAGCGCAGGCAGTGTTTGATGTCGTCGTTGAGCGCGCCCAGTTCGCTCTGTTCGAGGATGATCGCTTCCTGCTGCACCAGGCGCAGCGAGGGGGTGTAGGCGCCGTCCAGCCCTGAGTCGGGCATCAGCTTGCCGCGGTTGAAGTGATGCTCCGGGTCGACCCGGTTCTTGTAGTCGACGAAGGCCTGCAGCTTCTCGCCTTCCAGGTACTGCACCTTGGTCAGGCCGATGCCGTGCTCGCCGGATATCACCCCGTCCAGCGACTTGGCCAGCTCCATGATCTGGTCGACGATGCGATCCGCCTCGTGCAGCATGCGGTAATCGTGCGAGTGCACCGGGATGTTGGTGTGTACATTGCCGTCGCCCGCATGCATGTGCAGGGCGACGAACAGGCGCCGGTGTTTGATCTCGGCATGCGCCTTGCGGAACTTCTCGCGCAGGACTTCCAGTTCGCTGCCCTGGAATATCTCGCGCAGCGGGTCTTTCAGCTCGCGCCGGTATGAGACATTGATGTCGCGACGCAGCAGCATGTCGATCACGCCGTCGCCCTCGCGCAGTTTTTTCTTCTCGTGATCGAGCAACACGTCCTGCCCGGCCGCCGGGGCGTCGAAGTTCGCCAGCAGGCTCTTCCAGCGATGCTCGACCTGGTCGATCACCTGCTGCGCCAGCTTGAACTTCTTGCAGGCGATCTCATCCTCGCCGTCCGGCGCATTGTCTGCCATCAACACGCGGAAGGCGGCCACCGATTCGAGCTTGTTGCTGATCGACTGCTCGATATTGATGCGCTCGATGCCGCGGCTGTAATCGGCCAGCTTGGGCAGCGGGATGACCACGTCCTCGTTGATCTTAAAGGCATTGGTGTGCGCCGAGATGGCGGCGGTGCGCGCGCGATCCGCCCAGAACTTCTTGCGCGCCTCCGCGCTGATGGCGATGAAGCCCTCGCCCTCGCGCGCATTGGCCAGGCGCACCACCTCGCTGGCAGTGGCCGCGACCTGGTCTTCATCATCGCCGACCAGGTCGGCGATCAGCACCATCTTCGGTGTGTCGCGGCGTGCCGCCTTGGTCGAGTAGCTGACCGCCTTCACGTAGCGCTCGTCCAGGTGCTCCAGGCCGGCGATCTGCACGCCGTCGAGGTTTTCCACGTAGTTGGTGATCTCGACGATCGCCGGTACCGCCGTCGACAGGTCGCTGCCGAAGAACTCCAGGCACACGGTGCGCGCGTGATCAGGCATGCGATGCAGCACGAAGCGCGCCGAGGTGATCAGGCCGTCGCAGCCTTCCTTCTGCACCCCGGGCAGGCCGGAAAGAAACTTGTCGGTCACGTCCTTGCCCAGGCCCGCCTTGCGGAAGGCGCTGCCCGGCAGGGTCAGGGTCTCGGGCTCGCCTTTGGGGCTGCTGCCGTCGCTGTAATAGCGCTGGATGCGGAAGCTGACCTGGTCCTGGTCGTGGATCTTGCCCAGGTTGTGATCGAGGCGGGTCACCTCCAGCCACTCGGCCTGCGGCGTGACCATGCGCCAGCTGGCCAGGTTGTCCAGGGTGGTGCCCCACAGCACCGCCTTCTTGCCGCCGGCGTTCATGGCGATGTTGCCGCCGATGGTGGAGGCGTCCTGCGAGGTCGGATCGACCGCGAACGCCAGGCCGTGCTCGCCGGCCAGGTCGGAGACGCGGCGGGTGACCACGCCGGCACCGGTGCGCACCGTGGCGACTGTGCCCTCGACACCGGGCAGTTCCACCTGCTCGACCTCGGAGAGCATCTCCAGCTTCTCGGTGTTGATCACCGCGCAGTGCGCGTCCAACGGCACCGCGGAACCTGTATAGCCGGTACCGCCGCCGCGCGGGATCAGGGTCAGGCCGCAGTCGATACAGGTCTTGACGATCTGCGCGACCTCTTCCTCGCGGTCCGGCGAGATCACCACGAAGGGCATCTCCACGCGCCAGTCGGTGGCATCGGTGGCGTGCGAGACGCGCGCCAGCCCGGAGAAGTCGATGTTGTCGCGGCGCGTGACCTTGAGCAGGGCGTTGCGCACCCGGCCGCGCAGTTGCGCACGCTCGCCGAAGCAGTTGGAGAAACGGTCGACCGCGTCCTGCGCCGCGCGCAGCAGTTTTTCCGCATCCGCATTGTTGTTCAGGCGCTGCTCGAACTGGCGCAGGCGGTGGTTCAGCGCCTCGATCAGCGCGTTGCGCCGCTCGACGTTGTTGATCAGGTCGTCCTGCAGGTAGGGATTGCGCTCGACCACCCACATATCGCCCAGCACCTCGAACAGCATGCGTGCCGAGCGGCCGGTGCGGCGGGTGCCGCGCAACTGCTCGATCAGCTGCCAGTTCGCCTCGCCGAGATAGCGGATGACGATCTCGCGGTCGGAAAACGAGGTGTAGTTGTAGGGGATCTCTCTTATTCGATCCATGGGAATGCGTTCTGTGGTGCGCCTGTAGGCGACGGATCAAGGGCGCATTCTAGCGGATTTGACGGTAGCGATTGACCGGTGCTGCATGAAGTAAATCAATGCAGAAAATATCTTCATTGCAAAAGCCGCTCAGCGTTTCTTGCCCTTGGCTTTCTCCACTTCACGCTGGATCAGGCGGGTGACCCAGTTGGACAGCGAGCGGCCGTCGTCCTCGGCAATCTTCTTGGCGGCTTTCTTCAGGTCGGGGTCGATCCGCAGATTCAGAATTTTTGTTTTGGACATTGAAATAATTCTTACACACTATGTGTATACATTAGATTGACAATCGGCAATTATAGGCCATTATTGGGGTGAGGCACATTGTATACACAATGTGAACCCGGTTCCTGCGCTTGGCAGGAGACGAAGTCATGGAAGTCGGAGAAATTGATGTATCTGCAGAATGCGAGTTGTGAACTGAGGAACCCACCGGGCGTGCCGTGGGCAACCATCATGCAGGAAGCCCTGGTGGTGGGCCTGTTCATGCTTGGTTGCTGGTTTTTCGTCTGAGGCGAGCTGCCGCAAGCGATCCGAAGGCCCGACTGCGTCGGGCCTTTCTTATGGGCACCTCTAACAATCCGTGAACGTGCATCTTGAACGACATAATTCACGCTCTCTGCGTTGAAGCCCTTCGCAATAGCTGGCTATTACGTGCGGTCTTCGCCTTGATAGCGCAAATTATGTCGCCCAATCTGCACATCCAGGATTATTAGAGGTGCCCTTATTTTTGAAATCTGTCGGCATTGACGGAATACTGCCCCTCCCGATAACAACTACTGAATTGAAGGGCGGGGACAACATGCACAAGGGCGTCTTTCTCGACCTGGCCAGCCTGGCCGAAGCGGATCTGGACCTGGCCGAACTGCGCGCGGTGCTGCCGCAGTGGCAGATGCATGCGGCGACCGCACCCGAACAACGCGCCGAGCGCATCGCCGATGCGGATGTGCTGGTGGTCAACAAGGTGGTGCTGGACGAGCCGCTGTTACGTGCCGCAAGCAAGCTCAAGCTGATCTGCATCACCGCCACCGGCACCAACAATATCGACCTGCACACCGCCGCCGAGCTGGGCATCGTGGTGAGCAATGTGACCGCTTATGCCACCGACAGCGTGGCACAGCACGTAATGGCGGTGATGCTGGCGCACCATACGCGGCTGCTCGACTACCATGCCGCGGTCAAACGCGGTGACTGGAGTCGCAGCCCACAGTTCTGTCTGCTCGACTACCCGGTGCGTGAACTGCGCGACATGACCCTTGGCATCGTCGGTTACGGCGAGCTGGGACACGGCGTGGAAAAGCTGGCGCGCGCCTTCGGCATGCACATCCTGCTGGCGCAGCGCCCGGGTGGCGAGGCGCGCGCAGGCAGGGTGCCGTTGGATGAATTGCTGCAGCGTGCCGACGTGGTCACCCTGCATGTGCCGCTGGCGGAGAACACGCGCAACCTTATCGATGCGCGCGCGCTGTCGCTGATGCAGCCGCACGCGCTGCTGATCAATACCGCGCGCGGCCCGGTGGTCGACAACCGGGCGCTGGCCGATGCCCTGCGCCAGGGTGTGATCGGCGGCGCCGCGCTGGACGTGCTGGATGTGGAGCCGCCGCCGCTGGATCACCCCTTGTTGGCGGACGACATCCCCAACCTGATCCTTACCCCGCATACCGCCTGGGCCGGTCGCCAGGCACGCCAGAACGTGGTCGATCAGACGGTCGCCAACATCCAGGCCTGGCAGCGCGGCGCGCCGCGCAACCAGGTTATGGCCTGAAGGCCTAGAGCTTGAACTGCGAGGTCAGATTGCGCAGCTCATCAGACAGCTGCCGGACCTGATCGCTCGACTCGGTCGAACGCAGCGCACCTTCGGCGGTTTCGTCGGCGATGCCGGAGATGCGGATCACGCTGCGATTTATCTCTTCGGCGACCGCGCCCTGTTCTTCCGCCGCGGTGGCGATCTGCGTGTTCATGGTTGAGATGTGTGCGATCACTTCGTTGATGGCATCCAGCATCTCGCTTGCCTGCAGGGCCTGTTCGACACTGCTGCCGGCGTAGCTGCGGCCTTCTTCCATCACGCTGACCGCCTGCTGGGTGCCGCTCTGCAGGCGTTCGATCATGTTCTGAATCTCGCTGGTCGACTCCTGGGTGCGGCTGGCCAGGGTACGCACCTCGTCCGCCACCACGGCGAAACCGCGCCCCTGCTCACCGGCCCGGGCGGCCTCGATGGCGGCATTCAGCGCCAGCAGGTTGGTCTGTTCGGCGATGCCGCGGATCACCTCGAGGATCTTGCCGATGGCATCGGATTCCTTTTCCACCTCGTTGATCGCCTCGGCACCGGACTGCACCTTGTCCGCCAGGGTTTCGATGCTGCGCTTGACATCGTTGACCACCTTGCGCCCTTCGTCCGCCTTGGAATTGGCACTCTCTGCCGCGGCGGCGGCGTCGGCCGCATTGCGCGCCACGTCGGACACGGTCTGCGACATCTGGTTCATCGCGGTGGCGACGTTACGGGTCTCGTCCTGTTGGCGCGAGGCGCCTTCGCTCGCCTCGCTGGCGATGTGCGAGGCGTCGTGCGCCACCGTCTGCAGGGCATCGGTGTTGCTGCTCAGGGATTCAAGGATCTTGCGCAGCTTCAGGCGCATCTCCTGCATGCCGGTCAGCATCACCGCGATCTCGTTCTGCGACTCGCACACGATATCGTGCGACAGGTCACCCGCGGCAATCAGCTTCAGGGTTTCCACCGCCTTGTTGAGCGGGCGGAAGGCGAGATTCATCTGCCAGATCAGGGCCGCGACGACCCCGCCCAGCACCAGGATGCCGGCCAGCAGTTCGATCATGGTGACGCGACGCTCGGCGGCCACGTTCGCGGTGGCGTCCGACTTCAGCACCAGGTTCGCGACCCTCTGCTCCTGGTGATCAAGCAGCGGCAATACCGTTGCTGAGTAAACCTTGTCTCCCACGCTCAGTCGCTGGGTGGATGCTTCTGCCGTGGACAGTGCGCCGATATCCAGCGAGTCCTGCAGCTCCGAGGCCGAAGTGAAGCTCAGGCGACCGTTGGCATCGATGATGCTCGAGACCATGGCGCTGCTTTCGGCCAGGCGGATGGCGATCTTGTCCAGACCGATATAGAAAGCACCCACGCCCTTGGCCTTGCCACGCGCGTACAGGGGGAATCCGACCAGCAGTGCCGGCTTGCCCTCACTGACCTGCGCCACCTCGTGCAGCACCTTTTTCTCGCTGCCGACCCAGCCCATGAACGAGCCGATACTGCTGTGCGGCTCGGTATCGTCGGATTTGGCCAGGATCATGCCGTCCATGTCGCTGACCAGCAGGCCGTCGATGTCACCGCTGGCGCTGAGCCGGTTGAATGTCGGCTTTACCTGTTCGTTCAGTGCCTGCACATCGCCGGCACGCAGCGCCTTGATCAGGTCGCGGTTGCGCGTGAGTGTCTTGGTTTCGGCAACCAGTTTGTCGCGGAAGGCATCGCTGCTTCCCTGCCAGAGCGCCTGGGTGTAACCGATACTCGCCAGTTCGAATTGCTGCTCACCGGCGCTGCGCACCAGGTACTGACCGATCATGAAAGTGGCGGCGACCAGCAGTATGCCGGCGAGGGTGACCAGCAACAGCCGGTTTTTCAGGGACAGCGATTTCATTGTTGTTTACGCCTCTGTGGCGGGCAGGGCCGGCCCGCGGCCCTGCCTTGAGGGAAAAGGTGGAAGGCCTTGCTTACTCCACCGGGTTGCCGGCGGACTGCCAGGCGGGGAAGCCGTCACGGTAGTAGTAGACGTTGCTCCAGCCCCACTCGACCGCCTGGGCGGACGCCTTGGAGCTGCGCAGGCAACTCTCACCGTTGCAGTACAAGACGACCGCCTCGCCCTTCGGCACCTCGGCCTCGAGCGATTCGGCCGAGAAGACCTTTTTCAGTTCCAGGTGGATGGCGCCCGGCACGCGGCCGGCATCCCAGTCGCTGTTCTTGCGCACGTCGACGAAGGCGACTTCCTGGTCGAACAGTTCACGCGCCTTGGCGGTGTCCACGGTGGTGGCGCCGCTGACGGTGGTGGGTGAAACATCGGCGACCGCGGTGCCGCAGAGCAGCAGTGCACCAAGGCTGCCGGCAAGCAGTGAACGGAAGTTAAGCATGTTTTTTCTCCTAATCCTGTGGTCACGCACAGCACGGGAATAAGTGCTGCTTGTGTTGCATCTAGCGCCCGAATCGCACGAAGCTTTAGGAAAAATTACGTCTACCGGCGGGCGCCGGCGGGCCGGGGAGAATGGCTGCGGTTCAGTCGCTGGCCGGTTCGGGGCCGGCCGATGCCTGCCCCATCAGCGGGCGCATGGCGTGCAGCAGCTTGGCGAACAGCTGCGGATTGCCGCGTTCCTCCTGCGCCAGCAGCTGTTTGAAATGCTCGCGCTGGGTCGGCGCGGAGAAGCAGGCCGGGCAGGAATCGGGGATGATCGGCAGATCGGCCTCGGCGGCGAAGGCGGCGGTCTGGGTCTCGCGCACGTACACCAGCGGGCGGATGATGCGCAGGTCGCCGGCATCGTTGGTGTAATGCGCCTTCATGGTACCGAGCCGCCCCTGGTGGAAGGCCGACATCAGGAAGCTCTCGGCCAGGTCGTCCAGGTGCTGGGCCAGTGCCAGTACGTTGAAGCCGTGCTCACGGCAGGTGGAGTACATGATGCCGCGCTTCATGCGCGCGCAGTAGGCGCAGAAGGAATCGCCGTCCATGCGCGTCTTGGCGTCCTCCATGATCGGCTGTTGCCGGTAGTACCAGGGGATGGCGAGACGCTCGTAGTAGTCGGTCAGCGAGCGCGGATCGAAGCCCTCGACCTCCGGGTCGACGGTGATCACGCCGAGATCGAACCTGACCGGGGCATAGCTGCGCAGATGCATCAGGACCTGGAGCAAGGACAGGGAATCCTTGCCGCCGGACACGCCGAGCAGGATGCGGTCGCCGTCGCGGATCATGCGGTAATCGGCGATGGCGCGACCGACCTTGCGCAGCAGTGATTTGGGGGGAACGGAATAGACAGGTGTGTTCATCGCGCCAGTTTACGCGAGCAGCAACAAAAAAAGCCGCCGACCCCTGACTGCGGGCCGGCGGTTAGCGCCGCGCCTTCCCTGGCGGTAGGTACCAGTCTAGACCATCAGCGAAAACTTTCCGCGGCACTGCCGTTATACTTGGCAGCCTGTTTCAAGGGCCTGGTGCATGTCCGAGCTGTTACAGCAGATGGATTTCTGGCATTGGTGGGTGATCGCGGCGGCGTTCGGACTGCTCGCCCTGCTGCGCCGTAGCCGCACCTGGTTGTGGCCGATGCTGCTTGCCGGGCTGGTCGGTTATCTGGTGCTGCTGCAGCCGGGGATGTTCTGGTATCGCCAATGGATGTATTTTCTGCTGCCGAGCCTGCTGTTGAGCTGGCTCGGTCGCTCACGTGGGAAGGATGATTGAGTTGCAGCCCGACAATTTGCGCGCAAACGGACCGGATACGCTGAATGGCTAGTCAACAGTACCGAGTGGTTCTGACCGGTGAGTTGGTGCCGGGCTTCAGCCCTGAGGCGGCGCTGGCGGCGATGGCCGAGGTGTTCGAGACGCCGGTGAGCGATCTGCGCGGCGTATTCGACGGCGGCGAGCACCCGGTCAAGCAGACCTTCAGCGCCGACGATGCGCTGGAGCTGCAGTCACGCCTGGATCGTATCGGCGTGCGCTGCCGCATCGAGCGCCTGTCCGAAAACAAGGTCGAGCTGCAGCTGCGCAAGGGCGCTGCAGCGTCTGAATCGTCTTCGGCCTCGTTGAACGAGGCCGGCAAGATGCGTTGCCCGGCCTGTGGCCATGAGCAACTGGTGTCCAATCGCTGTGATGCCTGCGGCATCGTGTTTGCGCAATATCATCGCCAGGCGGCGCAGGCGCAGCCCAAGCAGCCAACGGCAGGCAACCCGCCCGTCGACGATGTCATGCCGCGCCCGGCTCAGCCGCGGCCCCAGGATCACTGGCGCGACACCTGGGGGGATTTCGTCGATGACGCGGAGCCGGACGAGCAGTCCTACCTGGGGCTGTTCTTCGGCGAGAAGGCCGAGGACTACCTGGGTGCCTGCCAGCGCTATGTGAAAGGGCCGCGCACGCGCTTCTCCCTGAGCTGGAACTGGGGGGCGGTGTTCAGCCCGTTCATCTGGGCCCTGTACCGCAAGATGTGGGGCTGGGCGATGGTGATGTTCATCACCGAGATATTCCTGCCGGCGCTGCTGATCATTCTCGGCAGCTACGACATGCCCTCGCACAAGCTGGTCTACCTCGGTTATGCGGGGCTGGTCGCCAACCGTCTGTTCTGGCCGGCGGTGGCCAACTTCCTGTACTGCCGGCATGCGCGCGTCAGTCTGCAGCGCCTGCACATGATGTCGCCCAACTATGCGGCCGAGATCGATATCGCCACCGCTGGCGGGGTCAGCAACAGCTCGGTGCTGGTCGGGCTGGCGATCGCCGGCGTGATGAGCGTGTTCCTGTGGAGCGTGGTGGACTCGGTGCATGACAGCTCGCGCCAGGCCCAGCAACAGCGCCTGGTCGACGCCGGCAGCAGTCAGCTGACCGATAGCGAGGGACGGCGGACCGACGATGTCACCGGCGTGGGCGGCAGCGCCGAGCCGATCGAGAACAAATGGATCGCCACGCGCAAGAAGCTGCGCGCCCTGGGACAGAAGGTCAACAGTTGGCTGGCCCAGCATGCGGCGGTGGACGATGCCGCCCAGTTGAACCTGTTTCGGCTGCGCGAGGAGCTGTCGCTAAAGGCGTCCGATATGACCGACGGCTGGGGCGGCGAGGTGCAGTACATCCCGGATACCGAGGGTTACCGCCTGATCTCCTCCGGTCCGGACCGGCTGTTCGGTACCGCCGACGACATCCAGTACCGGCGGGTACTGTCCCAGTAGGGGCTTACCGGATCCGCAATGCCAGCTCGGCGCGGGTGTGCCCGCCGGCGGCGGTCAGTTCGAGGGCCGGTAAGCTCAGGCCTGTTTGCGACTGATCGGCGCGATAAGCGCGTACAGGATCCAGGAGAACCACGAGAAGAAAAAGATCAGCAATACCCACACGAATTTCTCGCCGCCGCTGGTCTTGTGCGAGCGCAGGATCAGGATCACCGGCAGCCACCAGATGATTGCCAGTACCAGCACCACCGCAAATCCCAACCCCAGAATCGACTCGATCATTTCCCGTTCGCTCTCGTTTAATCTATGTGCTTCGAAAATGTTTGGAGCAGTGTCGTACCTTGCCTAAAGCCGTTCAAGCCCTGATCGATCACCAGGCCGACCTCAGGGCCTGCCAGCGCTGTCCGCAGATGACCGGGCCGCCGGTGGCGGGCACGCCTGTTCGCTCCGATATCCTGCTGGTCGGCCAGGCCCCGGGCGACAAGGAACCGGTGCTCGGCCGCCCCTTTGCCTGGACCGCCGGCAAGACCCTGTTCAAGTGGTTCGCCTCGATCGGCCTCGACGAAGCTGCGTTTCGCCAGCAGGTGTACATGGCGGCGGTGTGCCGCTGCTTTCCTGGCAAGAACCCCAGGGGCGGTGACCGGGTGCCGGATGCGCAGGAGATCGACACCTGCAGCGTCTGGCTGCAGCGCGAGTTCGAACTGCTGCAGCCGCAGCTGCTGATCCCGGTCGGCAAGCTGGCGATCGCCCAGTTCATGCCGGTCAACAAGCTGGTGGAGGTGATCGGGGTGTGCCACCGTCTGCAACGTGGCGGTCGCGCAATCGACGTGGTGCCGCTGCCGCACCCCTCCGGTGCCTCCACCTGGCACCGCATGTCGCCGGGCAGGGAGCTGTTGGCGCAGGCGCTGGGTCTGATCGCAGCGCATCCCGCCTGGCAGAAATTGTGTGCCGAATAGGTGTGTTCGTTGCCAGTTCGCAATGGCCGGCGCAGCTTCGGTCTGCGCCGTGATCCACCACATTTGGCATGGCAATCAGCATTGCCCAGGGTGCTTGGAAGTCCCCTATACTCGGGCGCACAACAAACCAACCAAGTGAGATGAGGAGCACATCATGCGCAAGCTGATTCTGGGGCTGTTGTTGTCGGCCATGACCCTGCCTGCCGCTGCGGCGATTCAAAGCAAGGCGGTCACCTACCAGGACGACGATACCGAACTGACCGGTCACCTGTACTGGGACGATGCGATTTCCGGCAAGCGGCCCGGGGTGCTGGTGGTCCACGAGTGGTGGGGCCTGAACGATTACGCGAAAAAGCGTGCACGGATGCTCGCCGAGCTGGGCTACGTGGCCTTCGCCGCCGATATGTACGGTGACAACAAGGTGACGGACAAGCCGGACCAGGCACGCGAGTGGATGCAGGAAGTGACCTCCGATGTCGAAGGCTGGCGTGCACGCGCGCGTCTCGGCCTGCAGCAGCTGGCCGACAGCGGCCTGGTGGCCGGCGACAAGCTGGCGGCCATCGGTTATTGCTTCGGCGGGGCCACCATGATGCAGATGGCCTATGACGATGCACCGCTGAAGGGTGTGGTCAGCTTCCACGGCGCGCTGCCGGCGGCACCCGAAGAGGCCAAGGGCAAGATCGGTCCGCGCATCCTGGTGCTGCACGGGCATGCCGACAGCTTCATCGCCCCCGAGGTGGTGGCGAACTTCCGCAACAAGCTCGACGAGGCGGGGGCCGACTGGGAGATGAATACCTACGGCGGCGCGCGGCACGGCTTCACCAACCCGGATGCCGGCGAGTTCGGTATCGAGAACCTCAAGTACGACGCCAAGGCCGATGCCCGCTCCTGGGCGCGCATGCAGGCTTTCTTCAACGAGTTGTTCTGATTCGGCAGCGACGGCAGGGGCGGTCGCGTTCAATCCAGATCGATCCGGGTCTCGCCCGAGACCCGGTCGATATGGAAGGTCATTTCACAGTATTCGTTGATCTCGTCCAGTGGGCTCGGATCGTCGGCACAATTGCAGCCGCCGATCACCGAGCTGAACAACACCCCGGCACGTATCTCGATGCTGCGCTGGTCGCCCCGGCTGCCGAGCAGTATCACGCTCGGCGCGCGAGTGCCGGGATGATTGCCATGCTGCATCGCGCGATGCAGTTGCAGCTGCTGCGCATCCAGCGCCTGCACCTCGCGTTTGAAGGTCTCTTCGAAGGCCGGGCTGTCCCAGGCCTGGCAGGATTTTTCCAGCAGGATACACATGCGCTCAGTGTATGCCGCGGCCAACAGCCGGCGCCAGCCGGACGCGTGAATCGGCTAAAATTGAAGTCCCCACCCCCACGGCAGGCAGGACCGGGTCCATGAGCAGTGCTGACAATGATTATCTGTATCGCTTCGTATTCGAGCAGTTCGGCGTACGCGGCGAGTTCGTGCGCCTGGCCGCCAGCTGGCAGGCGGTGCGCGAAAAGCACGATTATCCGCCGGCGGTCGAGGTGCCCCTGGGCAATGCCCTGACCTCGGTGCTGCTGCTGTCGGGCACCATCAAGTTCAAGGGTTCGCTGGTGCTGCAACTGCAGGGCGACGGCCTGGTTCAGGCGCTGGTGGCGCAGGCCACCGAGCAGCGTACCGTGCGCGGCATGGCACGCTTCGACGAACTGCTGCGCAGCGGTGAGCAGGTCGACCCGGATCACCTGCTCGGCAATGCGCGCCTGGTGCTGACCGCGCAGGCGCCGAACGGCGAGCGTTACCAGGGCATCGTCGCGGTCGAGGGTGGCGACGTGGCGAAGGCGGTGGAAGGCTATTTCGTGCAGTCCGAACAGCTGCCGACACGCCTGTGGCTGGCCACAGACCGGCAGGCCGCCGCCGGCCTGTTCCTGCAGCGCCTGCCGCAGACCGAACAGGACCAGGACCACTGGGAACGGGTGTGCATGCTGGCCGAGACCATCAAGGACGAGGAACTGCTCAGTCTGGATGCGCGCGAGTTGCTGCGTCGCCTGTTCCACGAGGAGGACCTGCGCCTGTTCGAGCCCGAGCCGGTGGCGTTCCGCTGCGGCTGTTCGCGCGAGCGTATCGGCGAGGCGCTGGTCTCGCTCGGCGAGGGCGAGGTGGCGCAGATGCTCGAGGAGATGGGCAGCATCGATGTCAGCTGCGAGTTCTGCAACGCCAGCTATTCCTTCGACACGGTCGATGCCGCGGCGCTGTTCACCCGGGTGCCGGCGGACACCCCGGATTCGGTGCAGTAGCCACCCGGCCGGCTGCGCCAGGCCCGGCGCCCGATCGGCAATGACGGCTGCGCGCGCCGTCTTGGCCGCCTGCATTTTCCCTAGCCCAGTTCGACATCCTTCAGCGGCACCCTGCGGATGCGCTTGCCGGTGGCGGCGAAGATGGCGTTGAGCACCGCCGGGGCGGCCACCGCGATGGTGGGCTCGCCGATGCCGCCCCAGAAGCCGCCCGAGGGCATGACGATGGTCTCCACCTCGGGCATTTCATGCATCAGCATGGAGGGGTAGTCGTGGAAGTTGCTCTGTACCATCGCCCCGTTTTCCAGGGTGCATTCGCCGTACAGCAGCGCCGACAGGCCATAGACGAACGAGCCCTCGACTTGGGCCTCGATCTGCTGCGGATTGACCGCATGGCCGGGGTCGGTGGCGGCGACGATGCGCTGGATCCTGAGCCTGCCCTGCTCCACCGACACCTCGGCACAGGCGGCGACATAGCTGCCGAAGGTCTTCACCACCGCCAGGCCGCGGTGGATCCCCTTGCCGGGCTTGCTGCCCCAGCCGGCCTTCCCGGCCACGGCGTCGAGCACCGCCAGGCCCTTGGGGTTGTCGGCCATCATCGAGCGCCGGAACTGCAGCGGGTCCTTGCCGGCGGCATGCGCCAGCTCGTCGATGAAGCACTCCATGTAGATGGCGTTCTGGTTGATGTTCACGCCGCGCCAGAAGCCGGGCGGCACCGGCGGATTGCGCATGGCGTGCTCGACCAGCAGGTTCGGCACGCTGTAGCTGATGGCGTGGTCGCCCTCGGCCTGGAAGCCCTGGAAGGTGACCGGGTCGGCGCCGTCCTCCGCCATCCACTGCGGCCGCACCGAGGCGAGGATGGACTGGCCGGAGATGCGTACCTGCAGGGCGCTGAGCCTGCCGTTCTCATCCAGCCCGCCGACCAGTTTGCACTTGGTCACGGGGTGGTAGTGACCGTGCGCCATGTCCTCCTCGCGGGTCCACAGCAGTTTCACCGGCGTGCCAGGCAGCTGCCTGGCGATGTGTACCGCCTGGGTGACGAAGTCGTGGAAGGCGCCGCGCCGGCCGAAGCCGCCGCCGAGGTGGATCTTGTGCACGTCGCAGTCGCTGATCGGCAGGCCCGCCGCCTCGGCTGCGGCCTGCAGTGCCGCCTCGCCGTTCTGCGTCGGGCACCATACCTCGCAGCGTTCGCTGGTCCACAGCGCGGTGGCGTTCATCGGCTCCATGGTGGCGTGGTTCAGATAGGGGTAGTCGTAGACCGCCTCGATGGTCTTGGCCGCGCCCTGCAGGCCCTGCTGCACGTCGCCCTTGCGGTTGCCGACGAACACCTTGTCATTCGAGTCCAGGCCCTGCTCGAGCATCTTGTCGATGTCGGCGCTGCTGAGCTTGGCATGCGGGCCCTCGTCCCAGGTGACCGGCAGGGCCTCCAGGGCGGTCTTGGCCTGCCACCAGGTATCGGCGACCACCGCCACCGCGTTGTCCTGCACCGCCAGCACCGCGCGCACCCCGGGCATGTCCTTGACCCTGGCCGCATCGAAGGACTCGAGCTTGCCGGTGAACACCGGGCAGGCCCTGATCGCGGCATTGAGCATGCCGGGCAACACCAGGTCGGCGCCGAATACCTGGCTGCCGTCGAGCTTGTCCAGGGTGTCCAGGCGTTTCACCGGGCGGCCGATGAGCTTCCATTCCTGCGGGTCCTTGAGCTGCACCTGCTCCGGCGGCCACAACGCGGAGGCGGCCCTGGCCACCTTGCCGTAGCTGGTCTTGCGGCCGGTCGGCAGATGGGTGATGACGCTGTTCTCGGCGCGGCACTCGGACATGGGCACTTCCCAGGCCTCCGCCGCGGCCTCGATAAGCATGTGCCGCGCGACCGCGCCGCCCTCGCGCACGTACTGATGGCTGTCGCGGATGCCGCGGCTGCCGCCGGTGGAGAAGCTGCGCCAGACCCGGTTGCGCGCCAGGTTCTCGCCGGGGGTGGGGTACTCGGTGGTGACCTTGGACCAGTCGCATTCCAGTTCCTCGGCCACCAGCTGCGCCAGGCCGGTGAGGGTGCCCTGGCCCATCTCGGAGCGGGCGATGCGGATCACCACCGTGTCGTCGGGATGGATCACCACCCAGGCATTGATCTCGGGAACCCCGGCCTTGGCATCCGAGCCCTCGGCGGCGATGGCGGTGCCACCGAGCAAGGGCAGACGCATGCCCAGGGCGAGGCCGGCGCCGGCGGCAGCGCTGCGGATCAGGAAGCGGCGGCGCGAGACATCGATGCGTTCGCTACTCATGACGAGCTCCCTCCCTTCTTGATTTGCGCCGCGCGGTGGATACCGCGGCGCACCCGGTTGAAGGTGCCGCAGCGGCAGATGTTGTTCATGCCGGCGTCGATGTCGGCGTCCGAGGGGTTCGGCTTTTGCGCCAGCAGTGCCGCCGCGGCCATGATCATCCCCGGCTGGCAGTAGCCGCACTGCGGCACGTCCAGCTCCGCCCAGGCCTGCTGCAGCGGGTGGTCGTTGTTCGCTGACAGCCCCTCGATGGTGGTGATCTGCTGATCCGCGCCGATGTCGGAGACCGCCAGCACACAGGAGCGCACCGCCTCGCCGTCGATGTGCACCGTGCACGAACCGCACATGCCGATGCCGCAGCTGTACTTGGTACCGGTCAGGCCGAGCTGTTCACGCAACACCCACAGCAGGGGCGTCGAGCCGTCGACCTCCACTTCGACGAGTTCGCCGTTGATCTTCAGTTTCGCCATGAATCCTCCTTCTGCAGGCGAGAAATCGATGCAAGCTGGCTTCGGCCGTGGCCGCGCACTACCGTAGGAAGATAGACGTCTTTGGCGTGCTTTTCATGACTCTCTGTTCCCGGGAACCCTTGCGCTGATCGGGAAAAACGACCGTGCAAACCGGCGCCCGGGTGCCGGCATACGCAGCCGGCCCGGTGCAGCAGTCAGGCTGGAAGACAGGCGCCGGTGCCGCCGAGTCCGCAATAGCCGTTGGGGTTCTTTGCCAGGTATTGCTGATGAAAATCCTCGGCGTAGTAGAAGGTGGGCGCATCCAGGATCTCGGTGGTGATTTCTGCATAACCCTTGGCGCTGAGCGCCTGCTGGAAGGCACTGCGGGTGGCGTGCGCGAGCGTGTCCTGCTCCTGGTCGAACACATAGATGCCGGAGCGGTACTGGGTGCCCACGTCGTTGCCCTGGCGCATGCCCTGGGTCGGGTCGTGCGCCTCCCAGAAGGTCTTGAGCAGCTGCTGATAGGTGATCTTGTGCGGATCGTAGATCACCAGCACCACCTCGTTATGCCCGGTCAGGCCGGTGCACACTTCATCGTAGCTGGGGTTGGGGGTGAAACCACCTGCATAGCCGACCGCTGTGGAATAGACGCCGTCGAGTTGCCAGAAGCGCCGCTCGGCACCCCAGAAACAACCCATGCCGAACATCGCCTGCTGCAGGCCCTCGGGGAACGGCGGCGCGATCGGGTTGCCGTTGACGAAGTGGCGGTTGCGCACCGGCATCGCCTCGTCGCGACCGGGCAGGGCGCTCTCGGCGGTGGGCATCTCGGTCTTGTTGAATCGGCCAAACATGGTCGCTCCGGTTCGTGGTGGTGATCAGCGTGATGCTAGCCAATAGACCGGGCGAATGGCCGCGTGATTTCAGCGTATTTGCGCACGTCGCAGCAGCGGCAGCACGGCGATGCCGTACAGCAGCAGGCCGCCGCCGTCGGCAAGGATATCCAGCAGCTCGAAGCCGCGGTTGGGGATGTAATGCTGCAGGCACTCGATGACGATGCCGTAGCCGAGCAACGACAGGTACTTGGCCGGAACGAAGCCGCGCTCCGGCCAGCCGGCATCGGCGAGAAACCCCAGCACCAGGAAGCTGGCGGCGTGCACCAGCTTGTCGAAGTGGGCGAACGGCAGCTCCGCCGTCATCTTCGGCGAGAGCATGGCGATGCTGGCGATCAGCAGGGCCAGGCCGAGCAGGATCTGGAAGCCGGCCGAGTTACAGCGGGTGATCGGCATGGCTCAGGACTGGGCCGCGTCCTCGCGTGCGATCGCGCGGTAGCCGATGTCGCGGCGCATGAACATGCCGTCCCAGTCGATCCGGTCGGCCAGGCGGTAGGCGGCCTGTTGCGCCTCGCGCACACTGTGGCCGAGCGCGGTGGCGCACAGCACGCGGCCGCCGGCGGTGACCACCTGGCCGTCCTTTGCGGCGGTGCCGGCATGGAACACCTTGCGGCCGTCTTCCTCGCCTTCGGGCAGGCCGCTGATCGGCACGCCCTTGGCATAGCTGCCGGGATAGCCGCCGGCGGCCAGCACCACGCCGACCGCGCAGCGCTCGTCCCACTCGGCTTGTTGCTCGTCCAGCTTGCCTTCGAGTGCCGCCAGGCAGTGCGCCACCAAGTCGGAGCGCATGCGTAGCATGATCGGCTGGGTTTCCGGGTCGCCGAAGCGGCAGTTGTATTCGATCACCTTGGGCGCACCGCCCTCGCTGATCATCAGCCCGGCGTACAAAAAGCCGGTGTAGGGACGGCCCTCGGCGGCCATGCCCTTCACCGTCGGCA
>Ga0272444_10000405_pt1 | contig 47262 bp, 37 predicted proteins | sample SSMForm13_FD_201033 | JGI IMG/M metagenome (GOLD analysis project Ga0272444, IMG submission 201033) | Marine sediment archaeal communities from Little Sippewissett salt marsh, Falmouth, MA, United States - SSM-Form-13 | ecosystem: Environmental > Aquatic > Marine > Wetlands > Sediment ... | reverse complement strand
ACCTGATCGCGGCCGGCGGCTTCGTCGTGCTGTTCCTGCTCATGCTCATTCGCGTGCCGATCGGCGTGGCGATGGGAATCGTCGGCGTCGGCGGCTTCGGCATGGTCGTCGGCTGGACGCCGGCGCTCAATCTGCTGTCGACCTCGCCGCTGCGCACTGTGACCGACTTCAACCTGACGCTCATTCCGTTCTTCATCCTGATGGGTGTGCTGGCCACCCGCTCCGGGATGAGCCGCGAACTCTTCAGGGCCGCCAACGCCACGCTCGGCTCCTTCCGCGGCGGACTTGGCATCGCCACGGTCGGAGCATGCGCCGGCTTCTCGGCGATTTGCGGCTCCTCCGTCGCGACAGCCGCGACCATGACCGACATCGCCTATCCCGAGATGAAAAGGGCCGGCTATCGCGACGAAGTGGCGACCGGCGTGATCGCCGCCGGCGGAACGCTCGGCATCCTGATCCCGCCCTCGGTCGTGCTGGCCGTCTACGGCTACATCACCGAGCAGGACATCGGCACGCTGTTCATCGCAGGAATTGTTCCGGGCGTTCTCGCCGTTGTGATGTACATGGCAACGGTCCGGCTGTGGTTCGGCTCCAAACTGCCGAGCGGCGCGGCGTTCAGCATCGGCGAGGCGATTGCCGCCATGCGCGGCGTGTGGGCGGTGGCGCTGCTGTTCGTGGCAGTGATCGTGACGATCTATTTCGGTATCGCTACCGCGACCGAGGCCGCCGCCGTCGGCGCCGTCCTGACCGCGCTTATCGGCATGGCGCGCGGAAGGCTCGGCCTCGTCTCGCTGCTCGACAGTCTTGTCGAAGCACTGCGGACCTCGGTCGCGATCTACACGATCCTGATCGGCGCCATCCTGTTCGGATATTTCCTCGCCGTCACACAGGTGCCGCAGAACCTGACCCAGTTCCTGATCGATCTCGGGCTCGGCCGCTACGGGACACTGATCCTCATCATGGCGCTCTTCGTGGTGCTCGGCTGCTTCCTGGACGCGATGGCGATGATCATCCTGATGGTGCCGATTGTGTTCCCGGTGATCCTGGAGCTCGGCTTCGATCCGATCTGGTTCGGCGTCATCATCGTGATGACCGTGGAGCTCGGACTGATCACGCCGCCCATCGGCATGAACGTCTTCGTCATCAACACGATCGCGCGCGACGTGAAGCTCGGCAGCATTTTCCGCGGCGTCCTGCCCTTCGTGGTGACCGACCTGATAAGGCTGGCGATCTTGATCCTGTTGCCCGGGCTGGTGCTTTTCCTGCCGCACTCGATGTAGCGCGGCGGAGGCCTACACCGTCAGGTGCTTCCTGACCGCGGAATCGTCGAGGCTTTCCGCCGCGCCCTCGTGCACGATCTCGCCGCGGTCCATGATGTAGACCTTGTCGGCAAGCTCGCGGCAGAAATCGAGATACTGTTCGACCAGCAGGATCGAGATGCCCTTCTCGTCGCGCAGATATTGCAGCGCGCGGCCGATATCCTTGATGATCGAGGGCTGGATGCCCTCCGTCGGCTCGTCGAGGACGAGGACCTTCGGCCGGGTGACCAGCGCGCGGCCGATGGCGAGCTGCTGCTGCTGCCCGCCGGACAGGTCGCCGCCGCGCCGCGACAGCATCGATTTAAGGACCGGGAACAGTTCGAACACGTCGCCCGGCACGTTGCGGTCCTTGCGCGGCAGCCGCGCATAGCCGGTTTCCAGGTTCTCCCTGACCGTCAGCAGCGGAAAGATCTCGCGGCCCTGCGGCACATAGGCGAGCCCCCTGCCCGCCCGTGCATGCGGCCCGCCGGAAAGCTTATCCGCGTCCAGCGCGATCTCGCCCTTGCGGATCGGCTGATGGCCCATCACGGCACGCAGCAGCGACGACTTGCCGACGCCGTTGCGGCCGAGGATGCAGGTGATCTTGCCGGATTCCGCTTTCGCCGAAACGCCGCGCAGCGCCTGCGCCGCGCCGTAATAGAGATCGACATCGGTGATGGAGAGTGCGGTCATCAGCGCCCCAGATAGCTTTCGATCACGCGCTCGTCGGCGCTGACATGGTCGAGCGACCCTTCCGCCAGTACCGAGCCTTCGGCGAGCACCGTCACCTTGACGTCGAGGTCGCGGATGAAGGTCATGTCGTGCTCGACGACGATGACCGCCTTTTCGCCGGCGATCTCGCGCAGCAGTTTCGCCGTCTCGATCGTCTCCGCGTCCGTCATGCCGGCGACCGGTTCGTCGACCAGCAGCAGCTTCGGGTCCTGCGCCAGCAGCATGCCGATTTCCAGCCACTGTTTCTGGCCGTGCGACAGGTCGGCGGCGAGATCGCCGCGCCGGTGCGTCAGGCGGATGGTTTCGAGGATCCCGTCGATGCGCGCGCGCTGCTCGGCGGACGTGTCGGTAAACAGCGTCGAGAAAATGCCGTGGTCGCGTTTCAGCGCCAGTTCGAGATTGTCGTCGACCGTGTGGCTTTCGAACACGGTCGGCTTCTGGAACTTGCGGCCGATGCCCAAGAGCGCGATGTCGGACTCGTCATGCTTGGTCAGGTCGACCGAGCCCTCGAACAGCACCGAGCCCTCGTCCGGCCGTGTCTTGCCGGTGATGATGTCCATCATCGTCGTCTTGCCGGCGCCGTTCGGCCCGATGATGGCGCGCATCTCGCCATGTTCCACGGTCAGCGACAGGTCGTTGATCGCCTTGAAGCCGTCGAAGGCAACGGAGACGCCGTCGAGATAGAGCAGCGAGTTGGTCAGCTTGTCGTTCATTCCGCCGCTCCTGCCTTCGGCTGCAGCGTTTCCTCGATCCGGTCGGCCTCGCTGCCGGTGCGCAGCCGCGCGAAACCATTGGTGACGAGGCCGACGATCCCCTTGGGCAGGAACAGCGTCGTGGCGACGAAAAGCGCGCCGAGTGCGAACAGCCAGAATTCCGGAAAGGCCGCGGTGAAATAGCTCTTGCCGCCATTGACCGCGATGGCGCCGATGATCGGCCCGACCAGCGTTCCGCGTCCGCCGACCGCCGTCCAGATGACGACCTCGATGGAGTTGGCCGGCGCGAATTCGCCCGGATTGATGATGCCGACCTGCGGCACGTAGAGCGCGCCGGCGACGCCCGCCATCATCGCCGAGACGACGAAGGCGAACAGCTTGATGTGCTCGACCCGGTAACCGATGAAGCGGGTGCGGCTCTCCGCGTCGCGCACGCAGACCAGCACCTTGCCGAAGCGCGAATTGACGATGCCGGAACAGATGATGAAGGCAATGGCGAGCGCGATGGCCGAGGCGGCGAACAGCGCCGCGCGCGTCGTCTGCGCCTGTACCGAAAAGCCGAGAATGTCCTTGAAGTCGGTCAGGCCGTTATTGCCGCCGAAGCCCATCTCGTTGCGGAAGAAGGCGAGCAGCAGCGCATAGGTCAGCGCCTGGGTGATGATCGACAGGTAGACGCCGGAGACGCGGCTGCGGAAAGCGAACCAGCCGAAGACGAAGGCGAGTGCGCCGGGCACAGCCACGATCATCAGCGCGGCGAACCAGAACTGGTCGAAGCCGTACCAGTACCACGGCAGTTCCTTCCAGTTCAGGAACACCATGAAGTCCGGCAGGACCGGGTGGCCGTAGACGCCCCGCGTGCCGATCTGGCGCATCAGATACATGCCCATCGCGTAGCCGCCGAGCGCGAAGAACGCGCCGTGGCCGAGCGAGAGGATGCCGCAATAACCCCAGACCAGATCGAGCGCGAGCGCCAGCATGGCATAGGTCAGATACTTGCCGAGAAGCGCCATGATGTGGGTCGGCACATGCAGCGGATGCGAAACCGGCAACAGCAGGTTCGACACCGGCACCAGCGCGGCGACCGCCAGCAGGGCGAGACCGACCAGAAAAGCCTTGCGGTCGAGCGCGCGGAAGAGAAAACCGGAAATCATGTCTCGACCGACCTCCCCTTCAGCGCGAACAGGCCGCGCGGACGTTTCTGGATGAACAGGATGATCAGCACGAGGATGAAGATCTTGGCGAGAACCGCGCCGGCATAGGGCTCGAGGAACTTGTTGGCGACGCCGAGCGTCATCGCGCCGACCAGCGTGCCCCAGAGGTTACCCACCCCGCCGAAGACGACGACCATGAAACTGTCGATGATGTAGCCCTGCCCGAGATTGGGCGAAACGTTGTCGATCTGGGAGAGCGCCACGCCGGCGATGCCGGCAATGCCGGAGCCGAGCGCGAAGGTGAAGGCGTCGACCCAGGGCGTAGCGATGCCCATCGACGACGCCATCGGCCTGTTCTGGGTGACCGCGCGCATCTGCAGGCCGAAGCGCGTGCGCTTCAGCACCAAGAGCAGGATGGCGAAGACGACCAGCGAGAAGACGACGATCCACAGCCGGTTGGTGGTGATCAGCAACTCGCCGACCTCGAAGGAACCCGACATCCAGGACGGGTTGCCGACCTCCCGGTTGGTCGGTCCGAATATGGACCGGACGGCCTGCTGGAGCACCAGTGACACCCCCCAGGTAGCCAGCAGTGTTTCCAGAGGCCGTCCGTAGAGAAAACGGATGATGCCGCGCTCCATCACGAGACCCACCGCGCCGGAGACGAGGAAGGCGAGCGGCAGCGCGATGGCGAGCGAATAGTCGAACATGCCGGGCGCGGAATTGCGGATGAACTCCTGCACCACGAAGGTCGTGTAGGCGCCGAGCATGACCATCTCGCCATGCGCCATGTTGATGACGCCCATAACGCCGAAGGTGATGGCAAGGCCGATGGCCGCCAGCAGCAGCACCGAGCCGAGCGAGATGCCGTACCAGATGTTCTGCCCGGCCGCCCAGAAGCTCAGCGATTTCTCGACGGCGGCGACGGCAGTCGTCGCAGCGGCCGCCACGGTTTCGCTTTCGGCGCTGCGGCTGACCGCCGTCAGCACCGGCAGCACGTCGCGTCCGCCGCGTTCGCGCAGGATGGCGATGGCCTCCAGCTTGTCGGATTCCGGCAGATCGGATTCGAGCACGGCGGCAGCGCGCGCCTGTTCGAAGGCAGCCTTCACGCCGGCATCGGTCTCCTCGGCGATGACTCCGTCAAGCGTCTCGATGATGTCGGGATCGGGCCGCGAGAACATGGTTTCAGCCGCCTGCCGGCGCACGGCCGGGTCCTTTGCGCGCAGCGTCAGCCCGGACACGACGTCGGCGATCAGGCGGCGCAGCGAATTCTTGACCTTGACCTTGCGCAGTTCGTTTTCCGCGGCCGTGCCGGCCGGCTCCATCGTCAGGGGATCGAACAGTTCAACCGCCTCGTCCTGTCCGCGGATGACGAACACGCCGCCGTCGCTTTCGCGAACCATCAACAGGCCTTCGGAAAGCGCGTCGAGCGCCGGTGCGGCCGCCGGATCGCCGACAGCGGCGATCTCGTCGATGACCGCCTCGGTCTGCTTGAATTTCTTGGCTTCGGCGAACTTGGCGATGACCGCGCGCAGTTCCGCCTCGTCGGCGCGCACCGGCCCGGTCACGGCCAGCAGAAGGGCCAGAAGGCCGGTTAGAGCAAGGATCAGCCGCATGGGTCGGTCAGACACGCCTCGGGAATATTACGGAGTGAGGTGGGGAAGCCGGAAATCCGGCTTCCCCACTGGCAAGGGTCTTAGGAGGAACCCAGGCAAGCTTCGGTTTCGGTGTTGTAGTTGCCGCACTTCAGATCCACCCAGTCGGACTTGAGCGGCTTGGATTCCGGCAGGAAGTCGGACCACGCATCGCCCGGCACCAGGTCGTCGGTCTCGGAAACGACCTCGAACTGGCCGTCGTCCTGGATCTCGCCGATCAGCACCGGCTTCGTGATGTGGTGGTTCGGCAGCATGGTGGAGATGCCGCCCGTCAGGTTCGGCGTCTCGATGCCCGGCAGCGCGTCGATGACGGCGTCGGCATCGGTGGTGCCGGCCTTCTCGACCGCCTTAACCCACATGTTGAAGCCGATATAGTGTGCTTCCATCGGGTCGTTGGTCACGCGGTCCTCGCTCATGCGTGCCTTCCAGCTCGCGATGAACTCGGCGTTGGCCTCGTTCTCGACCGACTGGAAGTAGTTCCAGGCAGCGAGGTGGCCGACCAGCGGGCCGGTATCGAGACCGGCAAGCTCTTCCTCGCCGACCGAGAAGGCGACGACCGGAATGTCGGAAGCTTCGATGCCCTGGTTGCCAAGTTCCTTGTAGAAGGGAACGTTGGCGTCGCCATTGATGGTGGAGACCACGGCGGTTTTCTTGCCGGCCGAGCCGAAAGCCTTGATGTCGGCAACGATCGTCTGCCAGTCGGAATGACCGAACGGCGTGTAGTTGATCATGATGTCTTCTTCGGCAACGCCCTTGTCCTTGAGATAGGCCTCGAGGATCTTGTTGGTCGTGCGCGGATAGACATAGTCGGTACCGGCGAGGACCCAGCGCTCGACCTCTTCCTCTTCCATCAGGTAGTCGACGGCGGGGATGGCCTGCTGGTTCGGCGCGGCGCCGGTGTAAAAGACGTTGCGCTGGCTTTCCTCGCCCTCGTACTGGACGGGGTAGAACAGGATCGAGTTCAGTTCCTCGAACACCGGCAGCACCGATTTGCGCGACACCGAGGTCCAGCAGCCGAACACGACATCGACACCGTCGCCGGTGATCAGCTCACGCGCCTTTTCGGCAAACAGCGGCCAGTCGGAAGCCGGGTCGACGACGACGGCCTCGAGTTTCTTGCCGAGAACGCCGCCCTTCTTGTTCTGCTCGTCGATCAGCATTTCCATGACGTCTTTGAGCGTCGTCTCGGAAATCGCCATCGTACCGGAAAGCGAGTGGAGGATTCCGACCTTGATCGTGTCTTCCTGCGCCTGTGCGCCCGGGATCAGCGCGGTCGCCGCAATTGCGGCGCTCGCTGCGATACCCGTCAGAGTTTTTCGAATGGATTTCATGGGAGGCTCCTCAAAGTTGATGACGGCAACGTTGCAGCAATCGCCGTGCCAACCGGAAAACCCACGTCAACAGAGAAGAGAAATTTGTGCCTTAGCAATGACTTGCAGAAAAAAACGGAAGTGAACGGGCGCACCTGCCGCGCCACTCGCACATGCACGGCAAAAAGGCAGGCATCGCCATGCTTCGCCTATATATTAGGCTCTAGTAAAACATGCTTATTTTTTCATCTATCGCGACAGATCGGATCGCCGGGTTATTTCGCACCCTGTCGCGCGGCAGCAAGGGCCGCTTTCAGCATGTCCGGATCGCCGATCTGGCTGGCGAGGATCAGGATCAGCCGGGTATCCATGCGCACGCATTGTTCGAAGGTCAGCCCCTCATGCGCCTCCAGCAGCGCTTCGTAGAAGGCATCCGCGTTCCGCCCGAGACGGTCTTTCACGAGATTGTTTTTCCTGCTCATCGGCCTCTCCCGCCATTGCGGTCGGCCAAATCTAGCACCGAATTGGCAATTTCGTCACATCGCGCCGGCACCGCTCAGGATCGCACGAGCAGGCCATTGAGGACGATGTCGATATGCGCGGCCGAGAAGGCCTCGACGTCGAGGGGCTCGAACGGATCGAAGATCATCCGCCATATTGCGGCGGCTATGGCCGGGCCGACCACGACGATCGGCTGCTCGACGGGCAGATCGGCGCGGAACTCGCCGCGTTCGACGCCGCGTTTGAGAACCGTGGTCAGCATGCCCTTGCCGACCTTCACCGTGTTGGCGTGGTAGAACTCAACGATATCGGGAATGCGCGGTCCCTCCGTGATCATGATCCGGATGATCGTCCGCACATCTCCCTCGACCAGCTTTTCGTAGAGTGTTCGAATAACCAGCCTGAGCAGGCTTTCGGTGTCGTCCGGCCAGGTGTCGATCATCCCCTGCACGTCGGCAACGGCGGTCTCGATGCGCGAGCGGATCGCCTCCTTGAACAGCGCTTCCTTGTTGTCGAAGTAAAGATAGATGGTGCCCTTCACGACGCCGGCGCGCGCCGCGATGTCCTCCATCCGCGTCGCCGCGAAACCCTTTTCGGCGAATTCCGCCAGCCCCGCCTGGATCAGCTCGGCAGGGCGTGCCTCCTTGCGGCGGCGGCGTTTCCTGGGTGCGGGTTTTCCCGGCTTATTGTTCTTCTCTCCCATCGCACAGTCATTGCCAGCTTGCAGCGGCAAACACAATGGCGGCTCATTCGGCTCAGGATGCCACCCCGGATGAGACTTCGTTCTGCGGCCGTACTGCGAGACTGTCGAACATGGCGACGATCGTCCTGTCGACGAGATCATGCAACCGGCGCACCTCGGCCGGCCTCGGGCTGCCGCCGCGTTTGGCGACCTCTTCAAGCCCGTCGCATTCGGCAGCGGCTCTCGCCGCGCCCGCGCTCGAACACATCGATTTCAGCGAATGGACCAGATAGGCGATCTCCTGCGGCGGCGCGCCGTCGGTCACGGCCGCCGCCACGTCGTCGACGCCCTTCGGCGCGTTCTCGATGAACAGGGAGAAGACCTTGCGCTTCATGTCGACGCCGTTCAGCGCCGACACGGTGGCAAACATCTCCATGGTCACATGCGACAGCAATTCCTCGGCCGTATCCTCGCGGACCGGTTCGCCCGCACCCTGTCCGGCGGCACCCTCGCCATCCTGCCCCGCTGAACGCTGGACGATTTCCAGCTGGCGGCACAATTGCTCGATCGTGAACGGCTTGGCGACATAATCGTCCATGCCGGATTCGCGCCAGCGATCGGCTTCCGCCCCGGTCACATGCGCGGTCAACGCGACAACGCGCGCCGGAGAGCGGGCTCCCTCCTCTTCGATGCGGCGGATTTCGGCCGTTGCCTGGTAGCCGTCCATGCCCGGCATCGAGCAGTCCATGAAGACGATGTCAAAGGGCTGCGCCGAAAACGCCTCGACCGCCTTGGCCCCGCTGGAGGCGAACACCGCGTTGACGCCGACAGCGGTCAGCGCCTCGTTGAGAACCTCGCGATTGACGGCATTGTCATCGACGGCGAGCACCGAAAGGCCATGGAAATCGACATTCTCATGGATCGGCTCTTCTCCGCCGCCCTGCGCGTCGAAGACATGGAACTGGCCGTCCGCCATCGCATTGACGAGCTTTTCGATGTCGGAACGCATCAGGGGCAGCGACAACTCGCCTTGCGCCGCCTCGACGGCGTCGGCCGTGTCGCCGTCTACGCCATAACCGCGCAACAGCAGGATTGCCGCGTCCATGCCGCCATGTGCATCCAGATAGGCCGCGGTTTCCGCCGGACGGCCGGCGATCAGATCGAATGCGGCGCCGTCGCCGTCGTCACAAACGGCCAGGCCGTATTCGGCCAGTCCGGCAACAGTCGCCGCCCGGGAAATCGGGTCGTTGTCGAGCAGAAGCAGGCAATGCCCGGCCATGTCGGCAACCTGCTCGCTCCGCGCACCGTCATCGACCGGCAGTTCGAGATCGACAAAGAAACGAGAGCCCGCGCCGAGTTCGCTCTCCACACCGATCTCGCCCTCCATCGCGTCGACCAGCTTTCGGGAGATGGTCAGCCCGAGGCCGGTTCCGCCATGTGTGCGCGTGATCGACTGGTCCGCCTGCGAAAACGCCTCGAAAATGCGCTCGACCTTGTCGGCGGCGATGCCGATCCCCGTGTCCTCGACGGTTATGCGAATACGCTGCCGATCCGGCGTGTCCTCGCCGCCCAGCGTGCCGACGTGGATAGTCACGCCGCCGGCTTCGGTGAATTTCAGCGCGTTGTTGACCAGATTGCCGATCACCTGGCCGAGCCGCGTCGGATCGCCGATATGGGCCCTGGCCACGTCACGCTGCACATGCACGCCGAGGCTCAGGCCGCGCTCATGCGCGCGGGCCGAGAACAGGCTGACCGTGTCGCCGATCAGCGTGTCGATCGAAAACGGAACGTGCTCCAGTTCCAGACGCCCCGCCTCGATCTTCGACATGTCGAGAATGTCGTTGATGATGTTGAGCAGCGAATGGCCGGATCGCGAGATGACTTGCGCCTGCCGCCGCTGCTTCGGCGCTAGCGGCGACGCGGCGAGCAGTTCCGCCATCACCAGCATGCCGTTCATCGGCGTGCGGATTTCGTGGCTCATCGTCGCCAGGAAGTCCGATTTGGCGGCGTTCGCGCGTTCCGCCTCGATGACCGAAACGCGCAGTTCGGCGGTCCGGATCGCCACCGTTTCCTCCAACGTGTCGCGGTGCCTTCGGATTGCCGCGTCGCGTTCCTCGATCCGCGCAAAGGCGTCATTGAAGGCGGCCGCAAAAACGCCGACCTCGTCCGGCTTGGCGTGTTGAAAGCGATGCGACAGGTCGGGTTCGTCTCCCATAGCGACCAGATCCCGCGTCATCCTGCTGAGCGGGCCGGTCATCCGCGCGACCAGCCAGTTGGCGCTAAAGCCGGTCAGCAGCAGCGCGCCGACGCCGATTGCCAGCAATTGCGCAAGACCGCGCAGATAGCGGGTCCGGATTGCCGTGATGTCTGCCTGCAGTTCGATGCTACCGGCGTTCTGCCCGCCCTGGGTTATCGGCGCGCGCACCGTCAATGTGCTGGCGCTCAGTATTCCCATCTTCGTCTGCTCGGCGAGCAGGCCGTCCTGCCCGGCAAGCACGACCGAACCGCCGATTTCCGCGATCACCTGCCCGTCGGGCGCGCTGATCCCGGCAAAGACGATGTCCGGCAGCGCGCCGATGCCGCGCAGGACTTCCAGCATCTCGCGCTGGTCGCGTCCTGCCGCCGCATCCGCCGCAGCCGCCGCATAGGCTGTCGCGATACTCGACAGGCGCGCGCGTTCGCCGGAAATAGTCTTGTCGAAATCCTTCCAGACGAACAGCGCCGCCAGCAGCAGGATCGACATCAGCGTAATCGCGGAAACCGCGGCCGAAAGCCTGAACCGGAGCGTGCTGAATCTGCGAGGTTTCTGCATGGATAGGGCGCTGTAGTCTGTCTGTTTCCCTTCCGTTAGCCCAAACTGGTTAACATCATCCGATAAAATGTCTCCCGGGTAAGCTTTTATTCGCTCTTCGTGGCTATCTTCGCGTCACGAAACAAGGCGGGCCGAATTGCGAACTCTCATTCTCGACGACGATCCGATCTATCGCGCAGTCGCTGAAGGCGTATTGCGTTCGCTCGATATCGCCGAGATCGACTCCCGCTCCGAAGGCGCCAATGCTCTCGACGCCGTCGTCCAGGCCGACCCGCCCTATGATCTCGTCCTGCTCGATCTCAACATGCCGAACTTCGACGGATTGGCGTTCCTGCGCGCCTTGGCCGAAATCCGCTTTTCCGGCGGCATTGTGCTTGTCAGCGGCGAAAAGCAGGCCGTGCTGTCCTCGGCGAGCCATATCGCATCCAAGCACGGGCTGAAGATTTTCGGCGCTCTCAACAAACCGATGCAGATGCCCGAGATGCGTGCCGCTCTCGAACGGGTGAAGGCAAACACGCCATCGGGCCGGCCCGGATTCCGGACGGAGCACAACGTCGAGCCGTCCGGCCTTCAGCCGATGCTGTATTACCAGCCGCAGATCGACATACGCGACCGGTCCGTTGCCGGCGCCGAGGCGCTGCTGCGCTGCGGCACGCATGAGGGTCTCGTGCTCGGCCCGGATCCGCTGCTGAAGGAATACGACACCGTCGCGCGACGCCTGGACCTGACCGTGAAGCTGTTCGACATCCTGTGCGCCGACTTGCAGGCACTCCAGAAACAGATCGGCTGGACCAGCAATATATCGTTCAACATCGATGCGCGCGTGCTCGAACGGGGCGACCTGTTGCCGAGGATCGTTGCCGCCGTGAAGAACCACGACGTCGATCCCGGCCGCATCACCATCGAACTGACCGAGGCCCAGCTTCCAAAGGACCCGACAAGACTGCTCGAGGTTATCGCCCGGCTCGGCATGGTGGGTTTCGAGATGTCGCTCGACGATTTCGGCACCGGCGCCTCCAACTTCGAACTGCTGCGCGAAGGTGCGTTCAACGAGGTCAAGATCGACAAGTCGATCGTCCATGCCGCCGCGCATGGCGATGCGGTGTCGCGGAAATTCCTGCACATCGTCGCCGATATGGCGCAGACGATGGACATCCGCGTGATCGCCGAAGGAATCGAGGAAGAACGCGATATCGCCTGCATGCATGAACTCGGCGTCAGTATCGCCCAGGGCTACTACTTCTCCAAGCCCTCCAGCCTCGATGGCTTCGTCCGCAAGCTGACGACCGAGAACCATCGCATGCGGCTGGCTTCCTGAGCCGACTCGTCGCGGCCCTTTGCGGAAGCGTGCGTTTTCGGAAATTCCGCGACGCCAACCGGTTTCGGCAGGCTGATAATCATCAACCCGTGGAGACCGGTTTCCGAGGCCTATATCGTCAATCCGAAAGGACAAGGATATGCCCGCAGGATATGAAATGGATGGTGTCTGGAAATCCCGCGGCCGCGGCTTTCAGATGGGCGTCATGCAAGGCGACGGGATCGTTGTTCATCTGACCGGGCAAGTGGCCTGGTCGGCGGACGAAACCATCGTGGGGAAAGGCGACGTCGAGGCGCAAACCCGTCAGATCTTCGAGAACATCCTGAAATTGCTCGAAAAAGTAGGCGGCGGGCTCGCCGACGTCGTTTCGATCACCACTTACTTCACCGACCGAGCGCAGCTGCCGCTGATCCAGAAAGTCCGCGCCGACCACTTCGCGTCGGGAAAAGAGCCTGCATCGACCTCTGTGATGGTTACCGGATTGGGGCACAAGGATTTCCTGGTGGAACTGACCCCGATCGCGGTTATCCCCGAGGATCGTTTTATCGCACCCTAGTCAGCGGCGGTTCCCGGTGCCGAGCATATGAGCGGGCCTGGCTCATTGCGACAAGAAGGCCGGCCGGTTATCCCTTCGCGATACGGATCGCGGCCTCGACGATCCCTTCCGCCGACGGCAACGTCGCCGCGTAGGCCGGACCGGTGGCGATGAAGCTGTCTTCCGCCGTCACGCGGGCGAAGGATCTGACGCCAGCTTCTGCCAGCAGCGCCATCAGCGCCTCCGACTGCGAGCCGGTGCGCCGGCACTCGTCGACGATCAGTACGTGCTTGCAGTCGGCGACCGCCTCGACGATCGCCTTTTCGGGTAGCGGCGCCAGCCAGCGCATGTCGACGATGCGCGCCTCGATGCCGTGCGCCTCGATCAGCGTCTCGACCGCCTGGTGCGCGAGATAACAGCCATTGCCGTATGTGACGATGGCGAGATGGTCGCCATGGCCCTCGACGGCGACCTCGCCGAGCGCAATGCGCCTGTCGGGCGCCGGATAGCGGCGCATCCACAGCCCGTCCTTTTCGCCATGCAGGTCGCGCATCGGATAAAGCGCGATCGGCTCGACGAAGACGCAAACGCGTTGCTCCTCGCGCGCCAGCCGCACGCATTCGCGCAGCATCATCGCCGCGTCCTCGCCATTCGACGGGCAGGCGACGATCAGGCCCGGAATGTCGCGCAGCACGGCCAGTGAATTGTCGTTATGAAAATGCCCGCCGAAGCCCTTCTGGTAGCCGAGCCCGGCGATGCGCACGACCATCGGGTTCGTGTACTGCCCGTCGGAGAAGAACGGCAGCGTCGCCGCCTCGCCGCGCAACTGATCCTCGGCATTGTGCAGATAGGCGAGGAACTGGATTTCCGGCACCGGCACGAAGCCGTTATGCGCCATGCCGATGGCAAGGCCGAGGATCGACTGTTCGTCGAGCAGCGTGTCGACGACGCGGTGGCGGCCAAAGCGCTCCACCAGTTTCTGCGTCACGCCGTAGACCCCGCCCTTTACGCCGACATCCTCGCCCATCAGGGCGATCTCGCGATGCTCCAGCATCAGGTCGGTCAACGCCCAGTTGATCAGCCTGGCCATCGGCTGCGGTTGTTCCAGCGCCTTGAAGTCGCCGCCGAAGGCCTGCGCGCGCTCCTCCTCGGACGGGCCGTTCGTCGGCGCGCAGACCCGCTCAGGCGGAACGAGGCTCGCCATCACCTCGCCGGCGGTCTTCAGCCGCGGCCGCGCGATGACCTTTTCCATCTGCGCTTCGCATGTCTTCGCGATCTCGCGATAGGCGGTGGCCGCATCGCCGGGCGCGAGATAGCCGGCTTTCGCCAGCAGGGCCGCGCTGTGCACCAGCGGGTCGTTTTCCTCGGCGTGCTCGATCTCCGGCTTCGCCCGATAGGCCGCTTCGACATCGGAACCGGCGTGGCCGAACAACCGCACTGTCTTCACATGCAGGAAGACAGGCTGGCGGTTCTTTCGCGCGAACGCCGCAGCCTCCAGCGCGGTTCGATAGGTATCGAACATATCGAGCCCGTCGCAGGCGAAATAGGCCAGTCCCGCCCGGTTGGAGAAATTCGCCTCGATCCAGCCCGGCGGGGTCTTCACCGAAATGCCGATGCCGTTGTCCTCGCAGACGAACACCAGCGGCAGCGGCACCGCCTGATAGGCCGTCCATGCCGCGGTGTTGAACGCGCCCTGCGCCGTCGAATGGTTGGCCGAGGCATCGCCGAACGAGCACATCACGACGGAATCCGCCGGCAATGCCTGATGCTCGGGCCTGATGCGCTTGGCGAGGCCGATGGAATAGGCTGCGCCGACAGCCTTAGGCAGATGGCTGGCGATGGTCGAGGTCTGCGGCGGGATCGTCAGCGCCCTGGAACCCAGCACCTTGTGCCGGCCGCCGGATATCGGGTCCTCCGTCGAGCAGGCGAAGGAGAGCAGCATGTCGCGGATGATATCCTGCCCTTCGACCTGACTTGCACGCTCGACCTGGAACGCGCCGTCGCGGTAATGCAGGAAGGCCATGTCGGTCGGTCGCAAAGCCGCGGCGACGGCCGCCATGCCCTCATGGCCGGACGAACCGATGGTGTAATAGCCCTGCCCCGCCTTCTGCATCCTGCGGCCCATCCGGTCGAGATGGCGCGAGGTGCATTGCGAGCGGAAGATGCCGACGGCCTTCTCCCGCTCCAGCGGCAATTCGTGCGGCAGGTCCACTGCCGGAAAATCACCGGCGGCTACGCGGTCTAGAAACCGCCGGTGGACGTGATCGGCGCGATCCATCGGGTCCTCAGAAGAACGCCTGCAATCCGGTCTGCGCGCGGCCGAGGATCAGCGCGTGCACGTCATGCGTTCCCTCGTAGGTGTTGACCGTCTCCAGGTTCGCCATGTGGCGGAACACCTGGAATTCCTCGGAAATGCCGTTGCCGCCATGCATGTCGCGCGCAACCCGCGCGATATCGAGCGCCTTGCCGCAATTGTTGCGCTTGATCAGCGAGATCATTTCCGGCGCGGCATTGCCCTCGTCCATCAGGCGGCCGACGCGCAGCGCGGCCTGCAGGCCGAGCGTGATTTCCGTCTGCATGTCGGCAAGCTTCTTCTGGAACAATTGCGTCTGCGCCAGCGGCTTGCCGAACTGCTTGCGGTCGAGGCCGTATTGCCGCGCGGCGTGCCAGCAAAATTCGGCCGCGCCCATCGCGCCCCAGGCAATGCCGTAGCGCGCCCGGTTGAGGCAACCGAACGGACCCTTCAGCCCCTCGACATTCGGCAAAAGCGCGTCTTCGCCGACTTCGACACCGTCGAGCACGATCTCGCCGGTCACCGAAGCGCGCAGCGACAGCTTGCCGCCGATCTTCGGGGCGGAAAGCCCCTTCATGCCTTTTTCCAAGACGAAGCCGCGGATCTTGCCGCCATGCGCCTCCGACTTCGCCCAGACGACGAAGACGTCGGCGATCGGCGAGTTGGATATCCACATCTTCGAGCCGGTCAGCTTGTAACCGTCGGAGGTCTTTTCGGCCCGGGTTTTCATGCCACCCGGATCGGACCCTGCATCGGGCTCGGTCAGGCCGAAACAGCCGATCCATTCGCCCGAGGCGAGCTTCGGCAGGTACTTCATCCGCTGCTCTTCCGAGCCGTAGGCGTGGATCGGGTACATCACCAGCGACGACTGCACGCTCATCATCGAGCGGTAGCCGGAATCGACGCGCTCGACCTCGCGCGCCACCAGGCCGTAGGAGACATAGGACGCGCCCGCACCGCCATATTGTTCCGGCACCGTGACGCCCAGCAGACCCATTTCGCCCATTTCGGCGAAGATCGACGGATCGACGGTCTCTTTCTCATAGGCCTCGATCACGCGCGGCTGCAGGCGGTCCTGCGCGAATGCGCGAGCGCCGTCACGCAGCATGCGCTCTTCCTCGGTAAGCTGGCTATCCAGCCGAAACGGGTCATCCCAAGTAAACGAGCCGAGTTCCGGCGCAGTGACGTCGCCCATGATATCCCTTTCATTTTTGTTGGCGGCCAGGGCCGCAAAGACACCCGTCAAGCGGGCCCGCGCACAAAAGCAATGCGCATGCGGGGTGTCAATCGGCGGGATAGCGCTAGGCTGCGTTATATTTCGTCGGTGAGTGTTTCAGCAGAAAGCGGGCGGACAACGGCAGGCTCGCGGCGCCCAGCGCTCGCGCATCGGCACCGACCACGCCTTCGCGGATTTCGGGTTTTTCAAGACCGGTCATGTTCGATTTGTCGAGTTCGTCCCTGATGGCCTCGACGAGCCGGTCGCGAATCCCGGTCGGAAGCCAGCCATCCACGACGATTGCCGAAAAATCGATAATCGAGCACGCCGATGCGATTGCATACGCCAATCCGGCGGCCGCCGCTGAAATCCAGTTGTCGAGGATGCCGGCGTCAACCTCCCAGTTTTCCGTGCCTTCCCAGATCGAGCCGGTTTCCAGCCCGCAAGCAGCAAGCTGCCGCTCGAGTTCCGACAGGCTCGCAACCTCGATCAACTGACAGACGTTCCCGTCCCTGCCGACCACCGGCATTGGCCCCAGCGCGCCCGAGTTCCCCCCCGGTCCCGTATACAATGCGCCATTCAAAACGACGCCGCCGCCGACAAAATAGCCGACATAGAAATAGAGATAGTCATCCGGCGCATCGGCTCGCCCGAACGCAACCTCGGCGGCGCAGGCGGACGAAGCATCGTTTTCCAGAAAAACTGGGAAATCGTAGCGGGCCGCGATTTCGCTGCGGATGTCGGCATCCCGCCAAACCGCCATCGCCGCGTCCGGAACGCCCAGCGCCTTCGTCCAGTTCCACAGATAGAACGGCATCGCGATGCCGAGTCCGGCGATGCGGGACCGGTCCTCGCTTTCGAGACGTCCGACCAGCTTTTCGATCGCCTCGTGAGCGAACCTGATGGCTTCGTCCGGTTTCGGATAACGATGCGTCCGGGCTGACCGGTGAATGACCTTCCCAAGGAAGTTTACCAGCACCAGTTCCATGCTCCGCCGACCGATCTTCAATCCCAGCGAGAAGGCACCTTCGGGATTGAGCGACAACGGCACCGACGGTTGCCCGATACGCCCGCGCTGCGGTTCGCCCCGGATCACCAGCCCGTCAGCCTCCAGGCGCCGCATCATCACCGAAATGGTCTGTGCGGAAAGGCCCGTCAGTCGCGTCAGGTCGGATTTTGCCAACGCGCCGTCGCGCCGGATCAGCGTGAGGACCAGCTTCTCATTATATGCCCGCATGCCGCTTTGATTGCTGCCGAGCATCTGCGCGATGCCCGGTTCGCTCACCGGCATGGCTGGCGTATCCGACTGGACCATGCAGCCGCCCTTCCATTCCTACTCACCCACACTGAACTAGATCGATTCGACGTCACCCGTGTACCTCCTCCGACGAAAAGAAAGCGTATCGCACATGGGCCTGTCAATAACTAAATCAATCTGATTTAGTTATTGACAGGCCTGCATTGTTGGTGTTCCCTTTGGGCAGGTTCGGGCGAACACACTGCGTCCGCCCGCTTCCAACCCGGCCCTCGAGGAAGGCCGGCAGACAGACAACCCGGGAGGAATATCGTGAGAAAACCCCTTATCGCATCCGCTTTTGCCGCACTGGCACTCAGCGCTGCCGCCATTGTTCCGGCCACGGCGCAGGACAACACAGGCGCCTGCCTGATCACCAAGACCGACACCAATCCGTTCTTCGTGAAAATGCGCGAAGGCGCCTCGGAAAAGGCCAAGGAACTCGGCATCGAACTCAACAACTATGCAGGCAGGATCGACGGCGACAACGAAACCCAGGTCGCGGCAATCGAGACATGCGTCGCCAATGGCGCAAAGGGCATCCTGCTCACTCCGTCCGACCCGGCCGCCATCGCGCCGGTTGTCCAGCAGGCTCGCGACGCCGGCATCCTGGTGATCGCGCTCGACACTCCGCTCGACCCGATCGACGCCGCGGACATGACGTTCGCCACCGACAACTTCAAGGCGGGCGAACTGATCGGCCAGTGGGCGAAGGCGAAGCTGGGCGACGCGGCGGCCGACGCCAAGATCGGCATGTTGAACATCAACATCTCGCAGCCCACCGTCGGCGTGCTCCGTAACCAGGGATTCCTGACCGGCTTCGGCATCGACGTCGGCGATCCGAACAAGTGGGGCGACGAAACGGATCCGCGGATCGTCGGCAACGACGTCAGCGACGGCGCCACGGATGGCGGGCGCAAGGGCATGGAGAACCTTCTTGCCACCGACCCGACGATCAATGTCGTCTACACAATCAACGAGCCGGCCGCCGCCGGCGCCTACGAGGCGCTGAAGGCACTCGGACGGGAAAACGACACGCTGATCGTCTCGGTCGACGGCGGCTGCCCGGGCGTTCAGAACGTCAAGGAGGGCGTCATCGGCGCTACCTCGCAGCAGTATCCGCTGCTGATGGCTTCGAAAGGCATCGAGGCGATTGCCCAGTTCGCCAAGGACGGCACCAAGCCGGAGGCAACCGAAGGCAAAAACTTCTTCGACACCGGCGTGGCGCTGGTGACCGACCAGCCGGTGGAAGGGGTCGAATCGATCGACACGGACAAGGGCATGGAGCTCTGCTGGGGCTGACCGCCTGTCGATCCGGGCAGGGCGCGCCGCGCCCTGCCCTCCCCGTCCGGCGCGACAACAGGCCGCCAATCTGTCATTATCCTGAGCAGCCAGCGGGACACCCGCGCCTGTTGTCAGGGAGGTTGAATCATGTCCACTCAGACGGATAATTACGAGTCGGTGCTCTCGGGAGCATCGAGCGACGTTGCCACATTCGAGGAGAGGAACAAGGGCTTCGTCGGCCGGTTCCAGGAAATCCTCCACGCAACACCGTCGCTGGTGCCGCTCATCGTTCTCGTGGCGGCAATCATTGTCTTCGGCATCGCGCTCGGGCCGAAATTCTTCTCGCCCTTTGCGCTGACACTGATCCTGCAGCAGGTACAGATCGTCGGCGTGCTGGCGGCGGCGCAAAGCCTCGTCATCCTCACGGCGGGCATCGACCTCTCCGTCGGCGCGCTGGCCGTTCTGTCCTCCGTCGTCATGGCGCAGTTCACGTTTCGCTACGGCATCCCGCCCACGATTTCGGTGCTTCTCGGCCTGGCACTGGGCACGGCCATCGGGGCGGCCAACGGCTGGCTCGTCAGCCGGGTGAAACTGCCGCCCTTCATCGTGACGCTCGGCATGTGGCAGATCGTGCTGGCCGCGAACTACCTTTATGCGCGCAACGAGACGATCCGTGCGCAGGATATCGAGGCCGAGGCCCCCTTTCTTCATTTCCTGGGCCTGAAGTTCCAGATAGCCGGCGCGACATTCACCTTAGGCGTGATCCTGATGGTGGCGCTGGTCCTGGTGCTGGCCTACGCGCTGCGCTCGACGGCCTGGGGCCGGCATGTCTACGCAGTGGGCGACGATCCCGAGGCGGCGCAGCTATCGGGCGTGAACGTGCATCGCACACTGATGTCGGTTTACATGCTGGTGGGCTTCATCTGCGCGCTGGCCGGCTGGGTCATGATCGGACGTTTCGGCTCGGTGTCCCCGGCTGCGTCCACGGGCATGATGGGCAACATCCAGTCGATCACCGCCGTGGTCATCGGAGGCATTTCGCTGTTCGGCGGACGCGGCTCCATTCTCGGCGCCTTCTTCGGGGCGCTCATAGTCGGCGTGTTCGAACTCGGCCTGCGCATGGCGGGCGCGAACCCGCAATGGACATGGCTTCTTATCGGTGCGCTAATCATCGGCGCCGTTACCGTGGACCAATGGATCAGAAAGGTTTCGGCATGACCACCCAACCCATTCTCACGGGCCGCGGACTGACCAAGCGCTTCGGCAAGGTCACGGCCCTCGACAGATGCGATTTCGACCTTATGCCGGGCGAGATCCTTGCCGTGATTGGCGACAACGGGGCTGGCAAGTCGACCCTAATCAAGGCGCTCTGCGGCGCGTTGATCCCCGATGAAGGCACCGTGACGCTGGAGGGCAGCGAGGTGCACTTTCGATCCCCGATCGACGCCCGCGAGGCGGGAATCGAGACCGTCTACCAGACGCTCGCCATGTCGCCGGCGCTTTCCATCGCCGACAACATGTTCATGGGCCGGGAAATCAGGCAACCCGGCGTCATGGGCAAATGGTTCCGCCGGCTCGACCGGCCGGCGATGGAGAAGTTCGCCCGCGAAAAGCTCTCCGAACTCGGCCTGATGACGATCCAGAACATCAACCAGTCCGTCGAGACGCTGTCCGGCGGTCAGCGCCAGGGCGTTGCGGTGGCCCGCGCCGCCGCCTTCGGCTCCAAGGTCATCATCCTCGACGAGCCGACCGCGGCGCTCGGCGTCAAGGAATCACGCCGCGTGCTGGAACTGATCCTCGACGTCAAATCGCGCGGCATCCCGATCATCCTGATCTCGCACAACATGCCGCATGTCTTCGAGGTCGCCGACCGCATCCATGTCCACCGCCTCGGCAAGCGGCTCTGCGTCATCGACCCGAAGGCCTACACCATGTCCGACGCGGTCGCATTCATGACCGGCGCCAAGGAACCGCCGGGCGAAGCCATCGCCGCCTGAATCAGTTTCTTCGCTTTTTCACGCAACCGATTCAGGACAAACGGAAAACGGGGCCGCGTTCGCGGCCCCGTTTCGTTTCGCGCAATCGCCCGAGAACGACGATTACTTGATCATATTGGTGATCTTGTCGGTCCATGCGCCTTCCGGCTTCTTGGTGATGACCGGATCGGAACCGCCGGCCAGCAGCGTGTCGACGGTGCGCTCCGCGGCGGCAACGTCGAGCGTGCCGTCGGAACCGTCGATCAGCTTGGCGATCTCGCCCATCATGCGCTTCTGGTGCTTTTCGGTCTGCGCGCCGGTCGCATCGTTGTCGAGCACGATTTCCGCGGCCTCATCCGGGTTTTCCTCGGCATAGGCCCAGCCCTTCATCGAAGCCTTCACGAAACGGGCCAGCTTGTCGACCATCGCGTCGTCCTCGAGGCTCTCCTCGAGAACGTAAAGGCCGTCTTCCAGCGTCGCCACGCCCTGGTCCTCATATTTGAAGACGACCAGATCTTCCGGTGCGAGGCCGGCATCGATCACCTGCCAGTATTCGTTGTAGGTCATGGTCGACACGCAGTCGGCCTGCTTCTGGATCAGCGGATCGACGTTGAAGCCCTGCTTCAGGACGGTCACGCCGTCGGCGCCGCCCTCGGTCGGAATACCGAGCTGGCTCATCCACGACAGGAACGGATACTCGTTGCCGAAGAACCAGACGCCGAGCGTCTTGCCCTTGAAGTCTTCCGGCGAGGTAATGCCGGTTTCCTTGCGGCACGTCAGCATCATGCCGGATTTCTTGAACGGCTGGGCGATGTTGACCAGCGGCACGCCCTTTTCGCGCGTGGCGAGGGCCGACGGCATCCAGTCGATGATCACGTCGGCGCCGCCGCCTGCGATCACCTGCGGCGGAGCGATGTCGGGCCCGCCCGGCTTGATCTCGATATCAAGGCCTTCTTCCTCGTAGAAGCCCTTGTCCTTGGCGACGTAGTAGCCGGCGAACTGCGCCTGCGTCACCCATTTGAGCTGCAGCGTCAGCTTGTCTGCTGCCTGCGATGCGGTTGCCGTCACGGCCAGTGCGACACCGGTTGCCAATGCAATCCATTTTCTCATGTTGAACACTCCTGTTTCGGTTTGCGTTTTGGCACCATCGTCCCGCCTGTTGTGGGTCCTCCCAACCCTTAGTTTCTGTTTGACGGATGCCAGAAGGTGACGGACCGCTCGATCAGGGCTATCAGCCCGTAGCTCAGCGACCCAGCCAATGCGGCGACAAAGATCTCTGCCCAGACCATGTCGACGTTCAAACGGCCCACCTCGGCGGAGATGCGGAAACCCATCCCCACGACCGGCGTGCCGAAGAATTCGGCCACGATAGCGCCGATCAGCGCCAGCGTGGAATTGATTTTCAATGCGTTGAAGATGAATGGCATCGCCGCCGGCAGGCGCAGCTTGAACAGCGTCTGCCAGTAGTTCGACGCATAGGTGCGCATCAGGTCGCGCTCCATGTGGCCCGCCGCGGCAAGGCCGGCCACAGTGTTCACCAGCATCGGGAAGAACGTCATGATGACGACGACCGCGGCCTTGGACGGCCAGTCGAAACCGAACCACATCACCATGATCGGCGCCACGCCGATGATCGGCAGCGCCGACACCAGATTGCCGACCGGCATGATGCCGGCCTTCATGAAGGGCGAGCGGTCGACCAGGATGGCGACGACGAAGCCCGCTCCGCAGCCCAGCACGTAACCGGCGACTACCGCCTTCAGATAGGTCTGGCGGAAATCCGCCCACAGCGTCGGCACCGAATTGGTGATCCGCTCCCAGATCATCGACGGCGGCGGAAGCAGCACCGCCGGCACGTCGAAACCGCGCGTAATGCCTTCCCACAGCGCCAGCAGCGCCATGCCGAACAGGAGCGGGATCAACAGATTGATCGCGGTCGCGGCGACCCGCGACTCTGCCTTGACGGCGGAAAGCCGCGTATTGGCGTACCAGGCGGCCAGCCAGAACACGACCGCCGCGATCAGGATGGTCGTTCCGTTCATCGCGCCGCCTCCGGGCGCACGCCCATGCGCCGGTTGAACCAATTGCCTGCGACGCCGACCAGCGTAACCAGCACGGCGGCCATGATCGCGGCGGCAAACAGCGCCGACCAGATCTGCACCGTCTGGCCGTAATAGGAGCCGGCGAGCAGCCGCGCGCCAAGACCGGCGACCGCGCCCGTCGGAAGTTCGCCGACGATGGCACCGACGAGGCTGGCCGCGATCGCCACCTTCATCGAGGTGAACAGGAACGGCACCGAGGACGGCCAGCGCAGCTTCCAGAATACGTCCGAACGGCTGGCGCTGTAGGTCTTCATCAGGTCGAGATGCATGGCTTCCGGCGAGCGCAGCCCCTTCACCATGCCGACGGCGACGGGGAAGAACGACAAATAGGTCGAGATCAGAGCCTTGGGCACCAGCCCGGTAATCCCGACGGCGTTCAGGACGACGATGATCATCGGTGCGATGGCGAGGATCGGGATCGTCTGCGAGGTGATGACCCATGGCATCAACGACTTGTCGAGCACGCGCGAATGCACGATGCCGACGGCGAGCAGGATACCCAGCGCCGTACCCATGACAAAGCCGAGCAGGGTCGCCGACAGCGTGATCCAGCCGTGATAGACGAGGCTGCGCTTCGAGGTGATCTTCTTGTTGACGGTCGTTTCCCACAATTCCACTGCCACCTGATGCGGGGCGGGAAGAACCGGACGCTCCTGCGCCATCGTCTTCGGCAGAATTTCCGAGAAGGTGATCTCTGTGCCCGCCCGCTCGGCCTGGTCGCGTTCGAACGACGCGTTGAGGATCACGGCGGCAGCATACCAGAGCGCCAGGATCGCCACGACGACGGTGAGGACTGGGAGAACGCGGGACTTCAACACGGCTGCACCACCCTAATCGTCATAGGCATGCCCTGCCCTCAAGCCCTCGCGCACCCGGTGCGCGATCTTCAGGAACTCCGGTGTTTCGCGGATATCGAGCGACCGCTCGTCGCCGAGATCGCAATCGATGATGTCATGGATGCGGCCCGGCCGCGGGCTCATCACCACGATCTTGGTCGACAGGAACACCGCCTCCGGAATCGAGTGAGTGACGAACACCACGGTCTTTTTCGTCGCGGCCCACAGTTTCAGAAGCTGCTCGTTGAGGTGATCGCGGACGATCTCGTCCAGCGCGCCGAACGGCTCGTCCATCAGCAGCATGTCCGGCTGCACGGCGAGCGCGCGCGCGATGGAGGCGCGCTGCTGCATGCCGCCCGACAACTGCCACGGAAACTTCTTCTCGAAACCGGCGAGATCGACCAGCTCGAGATTTTCCGACATGCGCTTGTCGCGCTCCGCCTTGTCGAGACCCATTACCTCCAAGGGAAGCGCGACATTGTCGGCGATGGTGCGCCACGGAAACAGCGCCGCCGCCTGGAAGACGTAGCCATAGGCGCGTTTCAGCCGCGCCTCCTCCGGTGTCATGCCATTGACGGTGATCGTGCCGTCGGTCGGCTTCTCCAGATCGGCGATGACGCGCAGCAACGTGGTCTTGCCGCAGCCCGACGGGCCGATCAGCGACACGAACTCGCCCTTCTCGATGGCCAGATCGATATTCGACAATGCATGCACCGGACCGTCATTGGTCTGGAATGTGAGATTGAGCTTTTCGGCCTGGATGACGGTGTTCATGGTCTTGTCCGGTGCGAGCATTCGCCTGTCACACCCCGCTTGCCGGAATGCCGGTGCGTTCCACCGGGCGCGGCGCGACCAGTTCCTTCCAGGTCGACAGCGCCTTGTTGACGGCCTGGTTCGGCTCGCGCTTGACGAACTTGCCGTGACCTTCCTCGGTGCGCACCTCGCCGTCATGGATGACGACCTTGCCGCGCGACAGGGTGAAACGCGGCAGGCCCTTCACATGCTTGCCCTCGAAGACGTTGTAGTCGATGGCCGATTGCTGCGACTTGGCCGAGATGGTCTTTTCCTTCTCCGGGTCGAGCACGACGATATCGGCGTCCGCGCCGACCAGGATCGCGCCCTTTTTCGGATACATGTTCAATATCTTGGCGATGTTCGTTGAAGTCACCGCGACAAACTCGTTCGGCGTCAGCCGGCCGGTGTTGACGCCATAGGTCCACAGCATCGGCAGCCGGTCTTCCAGGCCGCCCGTGCCGTTCGGGATCTTGGTGAAATCGCCGACGCCGTAGCGCTTCTGCTCGGTGGTGAACGCGCAGTGGTCGGTGGCGACCACGCTGAGCGAACCGGACTGCAGGCCGGCCCACAGCGAATCCTGGTGCTGCTTGTTGCGGAAGGGCGGGCTCATCACGCGGCGCGCTGCATGGTCCCAGTCCTTGTCGAAATACTCGCTCTCGTCCAGCGTCAGGTGCTGGATCAGCGGCTCGCCATAGACGCGTTTTCCGGCCTGCCGGGCGCGGCGGATCGCCTCGTGCGATTGTTCGCAGGAGGTGTGCACGACATAGAGCGGCACGCCGGCCATGTCCGCGATCATGATCGCGCGGTTGGTCGCCTCGCCTTCCACTTCGGCCGGGCGCGAATAGGCGTGGCCCTCCGGCCCGTTATTGCCCTCGGCGAGAAGCTTGGCCTGCATCGAGGCGACGACGTCGCCGTTCTCGGCGTGGACCAGCGGCAGCGCGCCCAGTTCGGCGCAGCGCTGGAACGACGCGAACAGCTCGTCGTCATTGACCATCAGCGCGCCCTTGTAGGCGAGGAAATGCTTGAAGGTGTTGATGCCCTTGTCGCGGACGACGGTCTCCATCTCGTTGAAGACCTGTTCGCCCCACCAGGTGATCGCCATGTGGAAGGAGTAGTCGCAGTTGGCCCGCGTTGACTTGTTGTCCCACATCTGGATCGCGTCGAGCAGCGACTGGTTCGGGCTGGGCAGGCAGAAATCGACCACCATGGTCGTGCCGCCGGCCAGCGCCGCGCGGGTGCCGCTTTCGAAATCGTCGGAGGAATAGGTGCCCATGAACGGCATTTCGAGGTGGACATGCGGGTCGATGCCGCCAGGCATGACGTAGCAGCCCGTCGCGTCCAGTTCGTCGCCGCCGGAAAGGTTCGGGCCGATTTCGGTGATGACGCCGTCCTCGATCTTCACGTCCGCCTTGTAGGTCAGGTCGGCGGTGACGACGGTTCCGTTCTTGATGATGGTGGCTGACATGTCCGCTTCTCCCTAATCTGCGATTTCCGCCGTCTCGACGACGGCATGGAACAGCACGTCCGCGCCGGCGCGCGCCCATTCCAATGAAATGTCCTCGGCCTCGTTGTGGCTTAATCCGTCCACGCAGGGGCACATCACCATGGCCGTCGGCGCGACGCGGTTGATCCAGCAGGCATCGTGGCCGGCGCCGGAGATCAGGTCGCGATGCGAATAGCCGAGCCGCTCGGCGGCGTCGCGCACGGCCTTGACGCAATCATGGTCAAACTCGACCGGATCGAAACCGCCGACTTTCTCGAACTCGATGCCGAGTCCCATCTCGTCGCAGATTTCCTTCGCGCCCTTCTTCAGCCGCTCTTCCATGTCGGTGATGACGGCGAGGTCCGGCGAGCGGAAATCGACCGTGAACACCGCCTTGCCGGGGATCACGTTGCGCGAATTCGGATAGACGTCGATATGGCCGGCCGCGCCGACGGCGTGCGGCGCGTGGCTCCAGGCGATCTCGTCGACCAGCTGCAGCACCTTGGCCATGCCGAGGCCGGCGTTCTTGCGCATCGGCATCGGCGTCGAGCCGGTATGCGCCTCCTTGCCGGTGATCGTCACCTGCGTCCAGGAAAGCCCCTGCCCGTGCGTGACGACGCCGATATCCTTTTCCTCGGCCTCGAGGATCGGGCCCTGCTCGATATGCAGTTCGAAGAAGGCCTTCATCTCGCGGGCGCCGACTTCCTCGTCGCCCTTCCAGCCGATCCGGGCCAGCTCGTCGCCGAATTTCAGCCCCTTGGCGTCCTTGTGTTCGTAGACGTCGGCCTGCTCGAGGATGCCGGCGAACACGCCGGATGCCATCATCGCCGGGGCGAAGCGCGTGCCCTCCTCGTTGGTCCAGTTGGTGACGACGATCGGGTGCTTCGTCTTGATGCCCAGATCGTTCAGCGTGCGCACGATCTCGAGGCCGGCGAGAACGCCCAGCACGCCATCATACTTGCCGCCGGTCGGCTGGGTGTCGAGATGCGAGCCGACATAGACCGGCAGCGCGTCGGGATCGGTGCCCTCGCGGCGCATGAACATGGTGCCCATCTGGTCGACGCCCATGGTGCAGCCGGCGTCCTCGCACCATTTCTGGAACAGCTTGCGGCCTTCGCCGTCCTCGTCGGTCACCGTCTGGCGGTTGTTGCCGCCGGCGACGCCCGGGCCGATCCTGGCCATTTCCATCAGCGAGTCCCACAGCCGGTCCCCGTTGATCCTGAGATTTTCGCCAGGTTTGGGAGATTGTGCCGCCATGGTGATACGCCTTTCTTCTGCTTACTTCATGCTCGGGAACGTGAAGACCGCGCCTTCGTGAATGTCGTCCGGCCAGCGCGTCGTCACCGTCTTCAGCCGCGTGTAGAACCTGACGCCCTCCGACCCGTAGATCGAATGGTCGCCGAACAGCGACCGCTTCCAGCCGCCGAAGGAATGATAGGCCACCGGCACCGGGATCGGCACGTTGACGCCGACCATGCCGACCTCGATCCGGTCGGCGAAATCGCGCGCGGCATCGCCGTTGCGGGTGAAGATCGCGGTGCCGTTGCCGTATTCGTGCTTGTCGATCATGTCGACGGCTTCGTCGTAGGAATTGGTCCGCACGACCGACAATACCGGCCCGAAGATCTCTTCCTTGTAGATCGTCATGTCCGTGGTGACGCGGTCGAACAGCGCGCCGCCGACGAAATAGCCGTCCTCATAGCCCTGCAGCGAGAAACCGCGCCCGTCGACGACGAGCTCCGCGCCTTCCTTGACGCCCTGGTCGATATAGCCGAGCACCTTCTGCTGGTGCTGCTTGGTGACCACCGGACCCATCTCGGCTTCGGTGTCCGTCGACGGGCCGATCTTCAGCGCCTCGACGCGGGGTTTCAGCGCAGCGACCAGCTTGTCGGCGGTTTCCTCGCCCACCGGCACCGCGACCGAGATCGCCATGCAACGCTCGCCGGCGGAACCGTAGCCGGCGCCCATAAGCGCGTCGGCCGCCTTGTCGATGTCGGCGTCCGGCAGCACCACCATGTGGTTCTTCGCACCACCCAGCGCCTGCACGCGCTTTCCGGCCGCCGTGCCGCGCGAATAGACATATTCGGCAATCGGCGTCGAACCGACGAAGGACACCGCCTTGACGTCCGGATGATCGAGAATCGCGTCGACGACTTCCTTGTCGCCATGCACGACATTGAGCACGCCGTCCGGGAAACCGGCCTGTTTGAACAGGTCGTAGACCAGCATCGGCGCGGAGGGATCGCGCTCCGACGGCTTCAGGATGAAGGTGTTCCCGCAGGCGACCGCGATCGGATACATCCACAGCGGCACCATGGCCGGGAAGTTGAACGGCGTGATGCCGGCGACGACGCCGAGCGGCTGCCGGTCTGCGTGCGAGTCGATCCCCGGGCCGACATTGCGCGAAAACTCGCCCTTCAGGAGATGCGGAATGCCGCAGGCGAATTCGACCACCTCGATGCCGCGCGCCACTTCGCCCAGCGCGTCGTCATGGGTCTTGCCATGCTCCTTCGAGATCGCCCGGGCGATGTCTTCTGCGTGGGCGTCGAGCAGCTCCTTGAACTTGAACATGAAGCGCGCACGCTTCAGCGGCGGCATATCGCGCCATGCCGGCAAGGCCGCTTTCGCCGCCGCCACCGCGTCGTTCAGTTCGCCGACCGTCGACAGCGGCAGAACCGCGGACTCTTCGCCCGTCGCCGGGTTGAACACCGGCTGCGAGCGCGAGGACGACGATTGAACGAGTTTTCCGTTGATGGCGTTTTGGATCGTTTCCATGTCGTCCTCTCGTTTTTCTTATTGGATCGTTTTCAGGACGCCGCGCAGCGTGTCGAACAACTCGTCAATATGCGCCTTTTCGATGATCAGCGGCGGCGACAGCGCAATGATATCGCCGGTCGTGCGGATCATCAGCCCTTTCTCGTAAGCCTCCAGGAACGCCGAGAAGGCGCGCTTGGTCGGCTCGCCGGCAATCGGCTCCAGCTCGATGGCGCCGATCAGCCCGAGATTGCGGATGTCAATGACATGCGGGCAATCCTTCAGCGAATGCACCGCGTCCTCCCAGTAGGAGGCGATGTCCGCTGCGCGCGTCAGAAGGCCTTCCTCGTCATAGGTGTCGAGCGTGCCGAGCGCCGCCGCGCAGGCGATCGGATGCGCCGAATAGGTGTAGCCGTGGAACAGTTCGATCATGTTCTCCGGCCCGGTCATGAAGGCGTTGTAGATGTAGGACGAGCAGAACACCGCGCCCATCGGCACCGTGCCGCTGGTCAGGCCCTTGGCGGTGGTGATCAGGTCGGGCACGACATCGAAATACTCGGCCGCGAACGGCGTGCCGAGACGGCCGAAGCCGGTGATGACCTCGTCGAAAATCAAGAGGATGCCGTGCTTGTCGCAGATCTCGCGCAGCTTTCTGAGATAGCCCTTCGGCGGGATCAGCACGCCGGTGGAACCCGCGACCGGCTCGACGATGACGGCGGCGATGGTCGACGGGTCGTGCAGGTTGATGACGGAGATCAGGTCGTCGGCGAATTCCGCGCCGTGTTCCGGCTCGCCGCGCGTGAACGCGTTGCGCGAAAGGTCATGCGTGTGGCGGATGTGATCAACGCCGGTCAGCATGGTACCGAAGGTGCGGCGGTTGGCGACGATACCGCCGACCGAGATGCCGCCGAAGCCGACGCCGTGATAGCCGCGCTCGCGGCCGATCAGGCGCGTCCGCGTGCCCTGGCCGATCTGGCGCTGGTAGGCGAGCGCGATCTTCAGCGCGGTGTCGACGCTTTCGGAGCCGGAATTGGTGAAGAAGACATGGTCGAGCGGCGACGGCATCTTGGCGGCCAGGCGGGCTGCCAGCTCGAACGCCTTGGGATGACCCATCTGGAAGGCCGGCGCATAGTCGAGTTCGGCGGCCTGCTTCTGGATCGCCTCGACGATCTTCGGCCGTCCGTGGCCGGCATTGCAGCACCACAATCCGGCGGTGCCGTCGAGCACCTTGCGGCCGTCCGACGTGACATAGTGCATGTCCTGCGCACCGACCAGCATGCGCGGATTCTTCTTGAATTGACGGTTTGCCGTGAACGGCATCCAGAACGCTTCGAGATTGTTGGGAGCCACTGCTCGCTCGGACATCTTATCCACCCCTTGCCCTTGAACGGGCATATCTGTTGTCAGCAAACCGTTTATAGCCCCTCGTGACGCGTTTGGCTCCGTCGAATTGCGTCACCCGTTTGCTTTACCGTTTGGTCAAATCGAACGCTAAAAGAGCTTTCGGGGCCGGTCAAGTGCTTTACATTCCGACCGCGCCGCCCGAAAAAGGAAGCGAAGGAAGAATCACGTGCCCCAGACGAAACGCAACACCGCCAAGGCTGCAAAGCCGATGTCACGCATCCAGGAAGCCAATCGCAAAGCTATCCTCGACGCCGCGGTGGAGGTTTTTGCCACGTCGGGATTTCGCGGCGCGACCATCGATGAAATCGCCGCGCGCTGCGGCATGTCGAAGCCGAACCTGCTGTACTATTTCAAGAGCAAGCAGCAGATCTATCACGAGGTGCTCGAACAGACCCTCAAAGACTGGCTGAACCCGTTCGAGGATATCGATCCGGAGGGCGATCCCGTCGAGGAACTGCGCCGCTACATCACCGCCAAGCTGGAGATGTCGGAAAAGAACCCCAACGCCTCCAAGCTCTTCGCCAACGAGATCATTCACGGCGCGCCGGAAATCGGTGTATTTCTGAAGACGTCGCTCAAGAACCTCGTCGACGAGAAGGCGAAGGTCATTCGCCACTGGGTCGGCGAAGGCAAGCTCGCGCCGATCGACCCCTATCACCTGATCTTCATGATCTGGGCGACGACGCAGCACTACGCCGATTTCGATGTGCAGATCAGCGCCGTGGTCGGCACGCAGGCCGGACGTCCCGGCTTTTACGAACAGGCCGGCCAGGCCGTTCTGTCGATCATCCTGAACGGCATCAGGCCGCGCTGAGCTAGCCGTCCGGCGCAAGCGCCAGGATCACCAGCCCCGCGACGATCACCACGGCACCGGCCAGTACCGCCCCGCTGGCCCAGCCATGGCCGAGCAGGCCTTCCAGCACGATGATGAAAGCCGGCGTCAGGTAGCCATAGGCGAACACCTTTGCCGCCGGCAGGCGCAGCGAGGCGAATTGCAGCAGGAAGAACGTCGCCGCCGTGGCGAACAGCGCCAGATAGAAGACCGCCAGCCAGACGACGCTGGGCAGCGCGGACCAATCGGTCGCGAGAATGTCGCCCGCGCCATAAACGGTGATGCACAACGCGGTGAAGAACAGCACCCAGAAGGTCGAGATGATCACCGGCTCGCCGCGCGCGAAGCGGCGGAACAGTGGCGCATAGAGCGCATGACAGGCGACGCCGACCGAATAGATCGCCTCGCCGCGCCCGATCCTCAGCCCCAGCATCGCCTCGATGTCGCCGCGAAAGATCACCCACAGCGCGCCTGACGCGGCGACGAGCAGGCTGGCTATAACCACCGGCCGCGCCCTTTGTCCGAGCACGAAGAACCCGAACACCGCCGCGAGCAAAGGATTGAGCGTGAAGACCGCGCCGACCGACACCGGATTGGCGATGCCGAGAGCGACGAACATGGTGACGAAATAGACCGCCATCAGCGCGCCGAGCACCAGATAGCGCCACGGCGCCTGCGGAATGCGCACCGGCTGGCGCCGGACGCCGAAGGCGAGCGCCGCGATGATCGCCGCGCCAAGCGCGAAGCGGATCGCGTTGAGCGGCGCCGGACCGATATGCGGCGCCGTCAGCGCGCCGAAGGAAAACGAGCCGGCGATCAGCAGCGCGAAGCCGACCATCGCAAGATGGCCGAGCAGCTTTTCACGCCCGGTCGCGTGCGTGGTTCGGGAGACGGCGGCCTTGTCGCTCACCGCCTCAGCCACGCCCCGGCAGGACCGACGGACGCCGCGTGCGGACCGGGCTCACCGTCGCCGCGCCGCGTCCTAGAAATTTACTCCTCCGCCAACCGAGAAGCCGATCAGGCTGATATCCTCTTCGTCGTCGCGAACCGAGTTGTAATGTTGCACCTCGACGCCGCCATGCAGCGAGACCGCGCCCATCTCCGTCCGCTTCGACCATTCGAGCCCGGCAGACACCTCGGCCATGCTGACCGGATGCGTGTGATCCTCGACATTTTCGTGGCCCCACAGATAGCCCGCGCGGGCGCCGGCATAGATCGCGAGGTCGCTGACGAGCTCGCTGCGGAACCGCGCGCCCAGGATTGGGCCGTACAGGCTGTCCCAATCGCGCGGCGTCGGATTTGCCATCGACGCCCAGCGCGCGCCGACGCTCACCTCGCCGTCCAGATGCGTTGCCAGGTTGAACCGCGCGGCGTATTCCACATCGGCCATCTTGAGGTCCAGCTCGCCGGGGCCGACTTCGTCGGGCGACTGGAAGCCGAAATAGCGGAGCCGCAGGATGCGCCCGCCTTCGAAGGCATAGCCCGCGGTGAACCGGTAGCCCGCGGTCAGATTGTCATTGGAGTCGTCCCCGTCCGTGTCGCTCCACCGGAGCATCAGCACCTCGGAATCGAGCGAGAAACCGCTGCAGGTGCTCACCCAATCGCAGTTCTGTTGCGCCGATGCAGTTCCCGCTGCAAACAACGTCGCCACTGCGGCTCCCAGGAAAATGGACGATTTCATGCTCATACCTCATCAGTCTGTTGACGCCTGGAATCGCAACTTCCAACGCGCGGTTGATTGTGTCTGGTGGAAAATTTTTTAGTCGATTCGTACAGGCCGGCGACATCGGCCTGACGGTTTTTGCTCACCGTTTCGTCCCGATCCACTGCTTAAATTGTGATCGGAACGAAAGGCTTAGCCGGGAACACCTCGCGGCAATTCGTGATAGCGCTATTCCGCCGCCTGCTTCGACCAGACGGCCGGATTGTTCTTATGTTCCGTCCAGTTGCCGTAGTCCGGATCGATCGGCTTCTTCGTACGCGGATCGACGCCGGCGATCTGCTGCATGGTGATGCAGTCCTCCACCGGGCAGACATTGACGCACAGATTGCAGCCGACGCATTCCTCGTCGATCACCTCGAAGTGGCGTTCGCCGTCGACCATGTTGGTGATCGCCTGGTGCGAGGTGTCCTCGCAGGCGATGTGGCAGCGGCCGCATTTGATGCACTTGTCCTGGTCGATTTTCGCCTTGGTGACGTAGTTGAGGTTCAGATACTGCCAGTCGGTGACGTTCGGCACCGCCATGCCGCGGAAATCCTCGATCGTCGCAAATCCCTTCTCGTCCATGTAGTTGGACAGGCCGGCGATCATCTCCTCGACGATCTTGAAGCCGTAGGTCATCGCCGCGGTGCAGACCTGCACGGTGCCGCAGCCGAGCGCGATGAATTCGGCCGCATCGCGCCAGGTCGTCACGCCGCCGATGCCCGAGATCGGCAGGCCGCGCGTCTCCGCGTCACGCGCGATCTCGGCGACCATGTTGAGCGCGATCGGCTTGACCGCCGGACCGCAATAGCCGCCATGCGTGCCCTTGCCGTCGATGGACGGCACCGGGGAGAAATTATCGAGATCGACCGACACGATGGAGGAAATCGTGTTGATCAGCGACACGGCATCGGCGCCGCCGGACTTTGCCGCGCGTGCCGGGTAGCGGATGTCGGTGATGTTCGGCGTCAGCTTCACGATCACCGGCATGCTGGAATGCTGCTTGCACCAGGCCGCCACCATCTCGATATATTCGGGAACCTGGCCGACCGCCGCGCCCATGCCGCGCTCGCTCATGCCATGCGGGCAGCCGAAATTCAGCTCGACCCCATCGGCACCGGTTTCCTCGACACGGCCGAGGATCTCTTTCCACGGCTGTTCCTCGCAGGGCACCATCAGCGACACGACGACGGCCCGGTCGGGCCAGTTCTTTTTCACCTCGGCGATCTCGCGCAGATTGATCTCGAGATCGCGGTCGGTGATCAGTTCGATATTGTTCAGTCCGAGCAGCCGCCGGTCGGCGCCCCAGATCGCGCCGTAGCGCGGCCCGTTGACGTTGACGACGGGCGGCCCCGCCTCGCCCAGCGTCTTCCAGACGACGCCGCCCCAGCCGGCCTCGAAGGCGCGCTCGACATTGTACTTCTTGTCGGTCGGCGGCGCGGATGCGAGCCAGAACGGATTCGGCGACTTGATGCCGATGAAATTCGTGGAAAGGTCAGCCATGTCGCGTCCTCCTCGTCAGGCGCTGAGCGCGCGGTGAATGCTCTCGGCCGCGTCGCGCCCCTGCGCCACCGCCGTCACGGTCAGGTCGTCGCCGGCATTGACGCAGTCGCCGCCCGCCCAGACCTTGGCCATCGAGGTCTTGCCTTCGTCGTCGACCTTGATGCGGCCGCCGTCGAGCGCGACCGAAGTACCGCTCACGCTATCCGCTGCGAAGACCTGGCCGATCGCCTTCATCACCTCGTCGCAGGCGATCGACACCGTCTCGCCGTTGCGGTCGAACTCCATGCCGATCACCGCGCCATTGTCGGTCAGCATGCGCTTCGGCTTCATGTTGTAGCGGATGGAAACGCCGCGCACCTGGGCGATTTCCTGCTCGTATTCGGACGCCTTCATGCGTTCCTTCGGTCCGCGATAACAGATCGTCACCTCGTCGGCGCCAAGCGCCTTGGCCTGCACGGCGGCGTCGACCGCCGTCATGCCGCCGCCGATCACGACGACGCGCGCGCCTACGGGAATTTTCGAGATGTCGGATGCCTGGCGCAGCTTGCCGATCCAGTCGACGGCGTCGAGGCTGCCTTCGGCATCCGCGTCGGCGTCGCCCAACGCATTGACGCCGGCAAGCCCCGTACCGAGGAAGACGGCATCGTAGTCGCCCGCCAGCTTCTCCAGCCGAATATCTCGTCCGAGCGCCTTGCCGTAATGCACGGCGATGCCGCCGATCGACGTGATGTAGTCGACCTCCGCCTGCGCGAAACCGCCCGGCGTCTTGTAGGAGGCGATGCCGAATTCGTTGAGGCCGCCGGCCTTCTCGCGCGCCTCGTAGACATCGACGTCATGGCCGTGCATGGCGAGACGGTGCGCGCAGGCAAGGCCCGCCGGTCCGGCGCCGATCACCGCGGCGCGTTTTCCGGTCGACGCTGCCCGCTGGTAGAACTGCTTGCCGGCCGCCATCGCCGCATCGGTTGCGTAGCGCTGCAACAGGCCGATCTTCACCGGCTTGCCTTCCGCCGTCTCGCGCACGCAGACTTCCTCGCACAGCGTCTCTGTCGGGCAGACGCGGGCGCACATGCCGCCGAAAATGTTCTGGTCGAAGATCGTCTTCGCCGCGCCGATGGGATTGTCCGTCGCGATCTCGCGAATGAACATCGGAATGTCGATGGAGGTCGGGCAGGCCGTCATGCACGGCGCGTCGTAGCAAAAGTAGCAGCGATCCGCCTCGACATGCGCCTCGTGATCGTCGAGCGGCGGATGCAGGTCGGAAAACAGCTCCGTGTATTCCTCCGCCTTGAGCCGTCCCGCCTTGACGTCCCGGCTGCCTTGATGAGCGTTCATGCGGCACTCCCTCCACATCGCGTTGCCCCGCTGCCCTTCCAGGCCGCGCTATTTGAAGAAAGGATGACCGAATTTTATCAAAAGGTCAAATTTGAAAATTCGCCCGTAAAAGACAGTGCAAAACCCTTGTCATGGAGTGCTGCCAGTTTCTGCCGGAACAGGTAAATGGCGTGTCCGAAGGGAACCGAACCGCAACTATTGCCTGCGACAAGGAAGCGGGCGAAGGTCAGCACCACCGCACCGCACGCCGAGAGATTGCCGGGACGAACCTTATGACGCTCTACATCAATACGCCCTATGACGAACTGGCCGTCGGCATGGAAGCGGAAATCAAGCGCCTGTGCCGGGCGGAGGATTTCTTCATCTTCGCCAACTCGTCCGGCAACCACAATCCGGCGCATCTGCCGCATGAGGACCACAATGGCGACGGCGCGCCGGACGAGCCGGTCGCTCCTTCCATGTGGGTCGCCTCGCTGTTTTCAGCCGTGCTCGGCAACATGCTCCCAGGGCCTGGCACGCTCTACAAGGGCCAGACGCTGCGCTTTCTCGGCCGGGCGCATGCCGGCGACGAACTGACCGTGAAAGTCCGGCTGACGGAACTCAAGCCGGATCGTATCGCCTGCTTCGAGACCTGGGTCGAGACCTCCGACGGCCGCCGCATCGTCGAGGGCGCCGCCGACGTCATCGCGCCGGAGCATTCTGTCACCTTCGACGACGAGGACCTGCCCGGCCTCACCATCCGCCGCCATGTCCATTTCGACCGGCTTCTCGAACTGGCCGAACCGCTCGACGCGATCCCCACCGCCGTCGCAGTGCCGGAGGAGGAACATGCGCTGGCCGGCGCGTTGCTCGCCGCGGAACACACGCTGATCCGCCCTATCCTGATCGGCGACCGCAAGAAGATCGCCAAGGTGGCCAAACATCTGGACGCGGACCTGACCGGCATCGAACTGCTTGACGAACCGGACCACGACCGCGCTGCCGCATTGGCCGTTCAGCTTGTCCATGAAGGCCGCGCCAAGGCGCTGATGAAAGGACATTTGCACACCGGCCAGTTGCTGCGCCATATCGTCAAGAACAACGGCGGATTGCGCACGGCGCGCCGTCTCAGCCATGTCTTCGTCATGGACGTACCCGGTCTCGACCACTTGCTGATGGTCACCGACGCCGCGATCAACATCGCGCCGACGCTCGACGAGAAGGTCGACATCACCCAGAACGCCATCGACCTGGCGCTGTCGATCGGCATCAAGAAGCCGAAGGTCGGCGTGCTGTCGGCGGTCGAGACGGTCAATCCGAAGATCCCGTCCACCATCGACGCGGCCGTGCTCTCCAAGATGGCGGAACGCGGCCAGATCAGGGGCGGCATCGTCGACGGCCCCCTGGCCATGGACAACGCCGTCGATGTCGAGGCGGCGCGCACCAAGGGCATTCATTCGCTGGTCGCCGGTCATGCCGACATCCTGATCGTGCCGAACATGGAGGCCGGCAACATGCTGGCCAAGGAACTGTCCTTCGTCGCCCATGCCGAGGCGGCGGGCGTTGTGATGGGCGCGCTTTGCCCGATCATCCTCAACTCCCGCGCCGATGACGACAAGGCCCGGCTCGCATCCTGCGCCGTCGCCGCGCTCTATCACGAATGGAGAAAGCGGCCGTGACCTCCGGCGCGATCCTCACCGTCAACGCCGGTTCGTCCTCGATCAAATTTTCGATCTACGCGGCCGGCAAGGAATTGGAGGAACGGCTGCGCGGCCAGGTCGACAGGATCGGCGGCGACAACGCCGAACTGGCCATCGAGCAGGAAGACGGCAGCGAAAAAAGGTTTCATATCGGCCACGCCGATCACCGCGCCGCCATGGCGGCGATCCTTGCCCATTCCGGCCAGGCCCTTGACGGCGAAACCGTCGCCGGCGTCGGCCACCGCGTCGTCCACGGCGGAACCGGTTTCGCCGCGCCGACACGCCTCGATGACGCAACCGTCGAACGCCTCGCCGCTCTGGAGCCGCTCGCGCCGCTGCACCAGCCGCATAACCTCGCCGCCGTGCGTGCCGCCCGCTCGGCCTTTCCGGATGCCGTGCAGATCGCCTGCTTCGACACCGCCTTTCACCGCACCCATCCCTGGGTAAACGACACCTTCGCCCTGCCGCGCGAATGGTACGACAAGGGCGTGCGCCGCTACGGCTTTCACGGCCTGTCCTACGACTATGTGTCCGGCGAGATCGCCCGCATCGCGCCGGACCTGCGCCACGGCAAGGTCGTCATCGCCCATCTCGGCAACGGCGCCTCGATGTGCGCCGTGCGCGACGGCAGAAGCGTCGCCTCGACCATGGGTTTCACCGCGCTCGATGGCCTGCCGATGGGCACGCGCTGCGGCCAGCTCGATCCCGGCGTGCTGCTCTACATGCTGGACCACGAGAAGATGGCGCCCGCCGAAATCACCGACCTGCTCTACAGGAAGAGCGGTCTGAAAGGCCTCTCGGGCATCAGCCACGACATGCGCGAGCTTGAGGCGTCCGACAAGCCGGAGGCCGCCGAGGCGATCGACTATTTCGTTTTCCGCATCCGCCGCGAACTGGGCGCGCTTGCCGCGGTGCTCGGAGGACTTGACGCCCTCGTCTTCACCGGCGGCATCGGCGAGCATTCCGCCCATGTGCGCGAGAAGGTCTGCGAGGGCATGGATTGGCTCGGCATCGGCATCGACCCGGCGAGGAACGCCGCGAACGCGTTGGACCTCGGCACGGGAACGGCTCGCGTGATGGTGGTGCCGACCGACGAGGAGCGCGTGATCGCTCGCGCCGTCAATGCCGCCCTCCCCGGCTAACCAAACTCCGCTATCCGGCTTGCCTAACGCCCGCGTGCCACTAGTGTAGATGCGCAATCCGCATTTGCCCCTTCGCGTCGGAGTCGCCATGCCGTTTCGCCTGATCGCCCTGGTTTGCACCATTCTCATGATGGTTGCGCCGGCTTCGGCCGGCGCCAGCGACAAGATCGCGGCACTGGCGCCGTCGGCGCTGGTGCTCGTGCTCGACGACGAAGGCAAGGAGCTTGTCTCTCAGAACGCCGACGAGCCCTTCGTCCCCGCCTCCGTCACCAAGGTCGTCACCGCTTGGCTGGCCATGGAGGTTCTGGGCAGCGACTACCGGTTCGAAACGCGCTTCTACATGGACGCCGACCGGATGCTATACGTGCGCGGCGGCGGCGATCCGTTCCTGGTTTCCGAGGAACTGGCGCTGCTCGCGCCCGAACTACTCGCCGCGACCGGCAAGGAGCCATTCGCGGGCATGGTGCTGGACGCGAGCTACTACCCTGCCGATCTTCGCATTCCGGGCGTCGAGGACACCGACGAAGCCTATGACGCATTGAATTCGGCGCTCGCCGTCAATTTCAACACGATCAACGCGGTGCGCAAGGGCAAGACGGTGACCTCCGGCGAGGCGCAGACGCCGATCACGCCGCTTGCGATCAGCCAGTTCCTCAAGCGCGGCCCCAACGGAAAGGGCCGGATCAGCCTCGCCCAGGAGAACCCGGAGGTCAGCGTGCGCTATGCCGGCGAACTGCTTTCGGCCTTCATCGAGGATTCCGGCGGCAAGATAGAGGGCGAGATCACGATCGGCGCAGTGCCGGAGAACCTGGAGCCGGTCTACATCCATCGCCAGTCGCGTCCGCTGTCGGAGATCCTGAAGCTGATGCTGATCGGTTCGAACAACTACATCGCCAACCAGGTCTTCCTGGAGATCGGCGCCGACTTGCTCGGCGGGCCGGTCAGCCTCGACAAGTCGCTCCGCGTCGCCAATGAAATCCTCGCCCGGCACGGTCTCGCCAAGGCGATCCATCTGGAGGAAGGCTCGGGCATCAGCCGCGGCAACCATTTCACCGCGCGCGGACTGTCCAGGGTGCTCACGCTCTTCGCGCCCCATGAAGAACTGATGCGCCGGACCAGAAGCGGCTCGCGCTACAAAACCGGCACCCTTTCCGATGTCGCTACATTGGCGGGCTACGCCAAGACCTCCAGCCACGGCGCGGCGCGCTTTGTGATCTCGTTGCCTGGCGGCACCGGCCGGCTGCGCTTCCAGCTGCTCGGCGTCCTCGAAAAGGAGTTGTGAGCGCGGGAAATCTAGGCATTCGCCGCCAGCAGCGCCGCATTTCCGCCCGCCGCCGTCGTATCGATACAGACATGGCGTTCGAGGATCAACCGTTCCGCAGGATCGGCCTCCGATATCAGCGGAACGAGCGGGCCGTCGCGCTTGGCCAGCGCGATGCGGGCGGCGCGCAGATCGTCCTCGCCGCTCCACAGCATCACCGCATTGAAGCCCTTCAACGTCGCCAGATGCTCGCGTTCGAGGAAGAACGGAATCGCATCGGCGCCTGATGCCTCCGGCGCAACGATCAGCGGCACGCAACCTTGTGCCTCGGCGAGCTTCGCCTGTTCCTTCGCGACCTCCGGATCGGGACCGAGACACAGGACAACGCCCCGTGCGAAGGCCGACAGACGGTTCGATTCTCCCGTCACGCCGGGCATCGCCTGCGTGGACAACGACGCAAATCTTGCCGGTTTCGCCTGATCGAGACGCGATTGCACGGCCATCGGGTCCGCCGCGATGGCCGCGCGCGGTTCGCCGGTCCGTGTTTTCGCGCGCATGAAACGGCCGAGATAATGCGGCCCGCCTGCCTTCGGCCCGGTCCCCGACAGCCCCTCGCCGCCAAACGGCTGCGACGCGACCACCGCGCCGATCTGGTTGCGGTTGATATAGATATTGCCGACCGCGAGCCGCGACGTGATGTGTTCGACCCGGTCGTCGATGCGGCTGTGCAGGCCGAAGGTGAGTCCGTAGCCGGTGGCGTTGATATCGGCGATTACCCGGTCGATTTCCGACGCCCGGAAGGTGGCGACATGCAGCACCGGCCCGAATATCTCGCGCTCCAGGTCGCCGATCCCGTTCACCCGGATCACCGTCGGCGCGACGAAGGTTCCTTGATTCGGTTTCTCAAGTTCCTTCAGCAACCGATTCTCGCGCCTCGCCTTTTCGATGTGATCGGCGATGGTGGCGCGCGCTTCCTCGTCGATCACCGGCCCGGTGTCGGTCGAAAGCGACCACGGATCGCCGGCTTTCAGTTCGTCCATCGCGCCGAACAGCATCTCCAGCATGCCATCGGCGACATCTTCCTGCACGTAGAGCACCCTGAGCGCGGAACAGCGCTGCCCCGCCGACTGGAATGCCGAGGCGACGATGTCGCGCACCGCCTGTTCGGGGAGCGCGGTGGAATCGACGATCATCGCGTTCAGCCCGCCGGTTTCGGCGATCAGCGGCGCGTCGGGCGCGAGATGCGCCGCCATCGCCCGGTTGATCGCCTGCGCGGTCTCCGTCGATCCGGTGAAGCAGATGCCGTCAATGCGCGGATCGGAAGTCAGCGCGGCACCGACCGTCGCGCCGTCGCCGGGCAGCAATTGCAGCACGTCGCGCGGCACGCCGGCATCATGCAAATGCTTGACCGCCCGCGCGGCGATCAGCGGCGTCTGCTCGGCCGGCTTGGCGATGACGCCGTTGCCGGCGGCAAGCGAGGCGGCGATCTGCCCGGTGAAAATCGCCAGAGGGAAGTTCCACGGCGAAATGCAGGCGAACGTGCCGCGCGGTTTCGCATCGCCCAGATTTTCGGCCTGATTGGCGTAATAATGCAGGAAGTCCACGGCCTCGCGCAACTCGCCAACGGCATCGAGCTGCGTCTTGCCGGCCTCGCGCGCCAGCAACGCGAAGATCGCGCCGAAGTCTTCCTCGTAGAGGTCGGCGGCGCGGCGCAGCACCTCGGCCCGCTTTGCCGCCGGACAATCCGACCAGTCGCGCGCCGTTTCCAGCGCCGCCTCGACATCGGCCTTGTCGGCATCGGCCACATCGCCGACGATATCGGACGGGTCGGCCGGATTTAGCGCCTCGCGAAGCGGCCTTTCGCGGTCCGGTCCGTCGATTGCGGGCACGGCGCGAAAGCGCTCCTGACGGAACGGCCCGCGCGCGGTCTCGATCGTTTCGAGATCATCGCGATGGCGCAGGTCGAAACCCTTCGAGTTGCCGCGCTCGGGCTGAAACACACCGGCGGGCTTGCGGATGCGCGGATTGGATGTCGGGTCTTCCGCCCATTCCGCGAACGGATCGGCGACGATTTCCGCGACCGGCACATTCTCGTCGACGATCTGGTTGACGAAGGAGGAGTTGGCGCCGTTTTCCAGCAGGCGGCGCACCAGATAGGCGAGCAGGTCACGATGTGCGCCGACCGGCGCATAAATGCGGCAGCGCGTTTTGTCGCGCTCCAGCACGAGGCGATGCAGCGCCTCCCCCATGCCGTGCAGCCGCTGGAACTCGAAGCTCTCCTTGTCCTTGCCTTCGGCCATTTCGAGGATCGCCGCGACGCTGTGCGCGTTGTGCGTGGCGAATTGCGGATAGATCCGGTCGGTCAGGCCGAGCAGCTTTCGCGCACAGCAGATATAGGAAACGTCGCTCGCCGCCTTGCGGGTGAAAACCGGGAAGTCCTGCACCCCGTCGATCTGTGCCCGCTTGATCTCGGTGTCCCAGTAAGCGCCCTTGACGAGGCGCACCATGATGCGCCGGTCAAGTTTTTCCGCCAGCGCATAAAGCCAGTCGATCACCGGCGCGGCGCGTTTTCCGTAGGCCTGCACGACGACGCCGAAACCGTCCCAGCCGGCGAGCCGCTCGTCTGACAGCACCGCCTCGATCACGTCGAGCGACAGGTCGAGCCTGTCCGCTTCCTCGGCGTCGATGTTGAAGCCCATACGCGCCTCCGCCGCCATCGCCGCCAGATCGGCGACGCGCGGCACGAGTTCTTTCATCACGCGGTCGCTCTGCGCCACCTCGTAGCGCGGATGCAGCGCGGACAGCTTCACCGAGATGCCCGGATTGCGCCTTATGTTATCGGAGTGGCTGCCTCCCGCGATTGCCCTGATCGCCGAAGCATAGGCATCGAAATAGTCGGCGGCGTCTTTCGCCGTCAGCGCCGCCTCGCCCAGCATGTCGTAGGAATAGCTGTAGCCCTTCGCCTCCATCGCCGAACCGCGACGCATCGCGCTCTCGATGGTCTCGCCGAGCACGAACTGGCTGCCGAGTTCCTTCATCGCCTGACGCACGGCCGTCCGGATCACCGGCTCGCCCAGCCGTTTGACCGCACCGCGCAGCACGCCCGCCATGCCCTGCGACCGGTCGGTGTCGAGCACCTTGCCGGTCAGCATCAGCGCCCATGTCGAGGCGTTGACCAGTGGCGAGTTGGAATGACCGAGATGCCGGCCCCATTGCGACGGTGCGATCTTGTCCTCGATCAGTTCGTCGATTGTCGCCGCATCCGGCACCCGCAACAGCGCCTCCGCCAGACACATCAGAGCAATACCCTCATCCGTCGACAGGCCGTATTCGGCAAGGAACACTTCCATCAGGCCCGGCCGGGCTTCGCTGCGGATCGCCTCGACAAGCCTGGCGGCCCGTTGAACCGCCTTTTCGCGTGTCGCGGCATCGGGCGCATGGCCGGAAACAAGCCGCTCGACGATGGCGGATTCGTCGGCGCGATGCGCTTGACGCATGGCCTGACGGGCGGAACCAAGGGCGTTATTCGGCATCGAATCCTCCGGCGTGCGAACCAACGTGCCTATGATACCATTGACCGGAAAGCCGGTTTTCCCTAGATCAAGCCAGTTACGGGAAATAATCCCGATTTTACCCGTAAGAAAAGTCGGAATGAACGATTCAAGAGGCCACCTCGACCAACTCGACCGCCATGACCGGCGCATCATCGCAATCCTGGAGACCGAGGGCCGCCTGCCGGTGACCGAACTCTCCCGCCGCGTCGGCCTGTCGAAAAGCCCCTGCCAGGTGCGCCTCAAGCGATTGATCGACGAAGGTTACATCCTCGGTTTCAAGGCGGTGCTCGACATGGCCAAGATCGGCCGCGAGCATGTCGCCTTCACCGAGGTCAAGCTGTCCGACACGACGGAAAAGGCACTTGCCGCCTTCAACGCGGCGGTCAAACAGATCCCAGAGGTCGAGCAATGCCACATGATCGCCGGGCCGTTCGATTTCCTTTTGAAGGTACGCACCCGCGATATCGCCGCATACCGGCGCATCCTGGGCGAATCCATCTCCGCCCTGCCGCATGTCTCCAACACCTCGACATATGTGTCGATGCAGGCGGTCAAGGACGGTCCGCTTCAGGAAGACTAGGCGGACAAGGCCTGCCCGATGCCGAATTCGCTACGCAACAGGGCGAGGAAGGCTTCGCCGGCCCGCTCAACGGCTCCGGTATTGTCGATCTCGACCATGCGGCAGCGAACGGGCAAAGCTTCGCCGCTGCGCGCCAGGCGTTTCTCGATCTCGGTGGCCGTTTCGCGCCCGCGGGCGGCAAGACGCTTCGCCAGCACGTCGCGGTCGACGGTCAGGCTGACGACCAGCAGGTTTCCGAACACGCGCTCGATCTCGCCGAGGGCGCGGCGCGATCCGTTGGCAATGGCGATGCCTCCGTTTTCGACGTGATGCAGCGCGGCCGTCGGAATGCCGTAGCGCAGCCCGTGCGCCTCCCAGCAGACCGCGTAATGGCCGGCTTCCTCCTCGACCGCGAAACTTTCGCGGTCGAGCGAATCATGATCTTCCGTAGTGCCGTCGGCATCGCGCGTCACCGTGCGGCGGACAAACATGACGCGGTCTTCGCCTTCCAGCTTCGATTTCAGCCAGTTGATGAGCGTATCCTTGCCGGCGCCGCTCGGTCCGACCACGGCGACGAAACTGCCCTGCCCCGCTTGCATCGCCCCGCCCGCAGTCAGGCCACGCGGTGGCCGGTGCGCCAGATACCGCGCACTACCGGCACATGTTCCGGATGATCCGGATCGTGGTGCACCCGCACGAGGTCGGCACGCTTGCCGACAGCGATCTCGCCGCGATCGGTCAGGCCGACCGTTTCCGCCGGCGTCTTGGTGACCATGCGCAGCGCCTCCGGCAGCGAGATCGTGTCGACATCGCGCGCGATCACGAAGATCGAGTGCAGCAGGCTGAACGGAATGTAGTCCGACGACAGAACGTCGAGGATGCCGAGCCGCGCCAGATCCATCGCCGCGACATTGCCGGAATGCGAACCGCCGCGCACGATGTTCGGCGCGCCCATCAGCACGCTCATGCCGGCCTCGTGCGACGCCTTGGCCGCCTCGACGGAGGTCGGAAATTCGGCCAGCCTGACGCCGAGCCGGACCGCGTCCTCGACGTGCTCCAGCGTCGCGTCGTCATGCGAGGCGATGGTGATGCCCATCGCGTGGCAGTGCTCGGCGATCTCGTCGCGGTGCTTGTCGGAATAGCGCGCCGATTCGGCCTGCCGCCGCTTCACGAATTCCTCGAACTCGGCGTCGTTCAGGCCACGCTTCTTCTTGTAGTATAGGACGTATTTGTCCAGCGTCTGGAACTGCCGCTGGCCAGGCGCGTGGTCCATCAACGAGGCCAGGCCGACAAGTTCCTCGCCACGGAATTCGTCCAGTTCCTCGATCACGTTGTGCGCCGACACCTCGCAGCGCAGGTGGATGCGGTGCTCAGCGCGCAGCCGGCCCTTCGCCTGCGCCGCCTTCAGGGCATCGGCGAGACTCCGCATTTCGCCGGGCTCGTAGCCGTCGTCCTCGTCGCTGCCCATGCGGAAACAGTCGAACACGGTGGTGATGCCTGAGGTGGCGATCTGCGCGTCATAGGCCTGGACCGAGGCCATCAGGTTCCACGCCACGCCCGGCCGGGGGCTGTAATGAGTTTCCAGATGGTCGGTATGCAGTTCGACGAGACCGGGCGTCAGATAGTCGCCGTCGAGGTCATGCGCCGGCACCGCCGTGCGGCCAGGCTGGATGTCGGTGATCATGCCGTCACGCACGACTACAGTACCGTCAATCACCTCGTCGCCGAGGATCACATGGGCGTTGGTGAAAACCTCTTCCCGGCCGTTCACGGTAAAGGACGATGCTCCCCTGATCTCGTTCATGAAACGTCTTTCTGCTCTTGCGGTTTTAGTCGCGCGCAGCCGGCTCGACCAGCCGGCTGCGCAGCGCATTGGAGATATTGTCGAAAACAAAGACCACAATGAGGATGAGGATCACCATGTAGGCGACATTCTCCCAGTCCGCATTGGTGCGCATTGCTTCCCACAGTTTGAGGCCGATACCGCCGGCGCCGACAGCGCCGATGATCGTCGCCGAACGGGTGTTGGACTCCCAGAAATAGAGCGCCTGGGAAATGAATACCGGCAGAACCTGCGGCACGACACCGTAGCGCTGCACCGCCGCCGGCGACGCACCGACCGAGCGCACGCCCTCGCGCTGCTTGTCGTCTATGTTTTCGAGCGATTCCGAATAGAGCTTTCCGAACGTGCCGGTGTCGGTGAAGAAGATTGCCGAGATACCGGCCAGCGGCCCCGGACCGAAGGCGCGTGTGAAGAACAGCGCCCAGATCAGCATGTCGACCGAACGCTGGAAGTCGAAGAAGCGTTTCAGCACCTGGTTGACGAAGCGGTTCGGCGTGATGTTGCGCGCCGCCAGGAACGACAGCGGAAAGGCGACAATCACCGCGAACAACGTACCGACAAAGGCCATGACGATGGTTTGCAACAGTTTGATCCAGACATCGCCATGCTGCCATTCGGCATTGTTGACGATGTTGTCGAACATCACCGCGAAATTGGACCTGTCGGGATCGATACGATCACCGGAGATGACAAGCGCCATCACCTGGCCGAAGCTCTTGCCCCAATACGGCGAATACGGATCGAACCAGAAATTTTCCCAGCCGAGGAAACGGCGGCGAACCTTGACTTCATACCAGCGTATTTCGGCGCTGCCTGAAAAGCCGAAACTGACCTGAACCTTCTCGCCTTCGGCTTTCTGCACCGCCCATTCGGGCAGTTCGCCGGTCGGCAGAACCTTCTCATTTTCGCGGTCGATGTCGAGAACGAGCGTCTCGTTGCGTCGCATGACGCTGACCGCGTCGGCGGTGACCTGCAGATTGGCAGACGACGACACTTCCACGGTCGCCGTAGCAACGCCTTCCCGCGTTTCCGTTACGACCTCGCCTTCCGGGCTCTCCGCGGACGTGCCGCCCATGCTGGTCGCGGTGGAACTCGGCGACATGAAACTGCTCGCGACACCGCCGCCACCGGTATTGGTCGCGTCCGACGACGGCGACATGAAACTCCCGCCGACGCCTGCGCCGCCTGTGCTGGCCGGTTTGCTGTCGCCGCTGTCAGATTTCTCCACGACGACGGTGACCGGGCCGCGTGAGGTCGAAATCCAAGTCGGGTCCGGGTCCTCGCCAAGAGGGGAAAACCGCGGATATTCTATGACGATTTCACCGGTCTTGTATTCGATATCGGGCCGCACCTCATAGGAAACCCAATCGGCGAGATAGTTGCCGGCGATACCCCAGTTGCCGTTGGCCATCACCGTGCCGATGGAAAAGAACCACCACACATAGATCGTGTAGAGCGCCAGCGCGGCGATACCGAGCGGATAGGCGAAACGCTTCAGGAAAGGCTGGCGGAAGGCATCCGGATGGCGGCGTTCGATGTCATCGATCTGGTCTGCGGTCAGTGCGGTCATGATCAGCGTCCGAATTCGAAGGCCTGTTTGCCGACGAGTTTCTTGCGCAGCCAGGCCGAGAACTGGTCGACGCAGATGATCGTCACGAACAGGAGAAGGATGATGGCCAGCGTCTTGGCCTCGTGGCCGCGGCTGATCGAA
>Ga0272444_10000402_pt1 | contig 47422 bp, 39 predicted proteins | sample SSMForm13_FD_201033 | JGI IMG/M metagenome (GOLD analysis project Ga0272444, IMG submission 201033) | Marine sediment archaeal communities from Little Sippewissett salt marsh, Falmouth, MA, United States - SSM-Form-13 | ecosystem: Environmental > Aquatic > Marine > Wetlands > Sediment ... | reverse complement strand
GCCTCCATCACCCCGCCCAGGCCCCCGCAGACCACGATCAGGCCGCGCTCCGCCAGCCCCCGGCCGAGTTCCTCGGCCTGGTCCAGGATTTCCCGGGAGGCCCGGGCGCCGCCGATAACGCTGATCAGCATAGGAAATTTGCGGGTTATGTTGATTCCACGAGGAAGACGGATGTTTGTTGAATCCGGGGCGGGGAGATGGAGGGGTGGAGTGGTGGAGTGATGGAGTGATGGGGGGTTCCGGGGAGCTGACATTCTCCCCCATCACTCCATTACCCCAATACTCCTTTCCGCGCGAGCTGCCGATTTCCGGCAGCCTTTCGCCCGCGGAAAACGGGGTGAATAGATCAGGCTATTCCGACTCGATGGTCGAGGTTATGACCTGGAGCCTCTCGGACTTGATCCTCTCTTCCCGGGAGCCGCCGGTGGTCGGGACGTTGATGGTGGCGATTCCGGCGCCGTCGATCGACTTCACCACCCCGACCCGGGTCTTGGCCCCGGTCTCCCACTGGACCAGATCTCCGATTTTGATCTCACTCATCTTCATTTTCTCCTTGTCTTGGCTCGCTTCCCTTTGGGAAGGCGTTTCGGTTTTCGGCCGGGAAGACCCCGCCAGTTCCAGTAAATACCGGATATCACCCTCGCCCCGAGCCCGGGAACCGAGCTCGAGCCGGATCTCCCCGTCCGGCCGGAGAAAGGCGGCCAGCCGCTGCCCGGCCGGGAGGTAAACCACCGCTTCCTCTTCCCCGGCGGCGTTGAGGACGACCGCCGGGGTCAGGCGGGAGTTGTGGATCTCGGCGATATCCTCGCCGGTCGGCGCCGCGCCCCGTTCCCCCGACGGGGAGTTGAGGACGACGACGGTGTAGGGGTTGTCGGCCGAGTGATACCCCATACTCTTCTCCCGCCGGAGAACCTCGAAGCTCCCCCCGTGCTCTCCCCCCCGGTCGCGGTTGAAGACGGCCGCCATCAGGACCGGGTCCTGGCGGTTGCGGAGGGAGAGGTAGGTGTACCGGCCGGGTTGGGCCGGGGGAATTTTGCCGCCCAGGAACTCTTCCGCCTCGGCCCCCCGGAGCAGGCTGGTGGAACGGGCGCAGGAGAGGGCCAGCAGCGCCGGGAGCAGCCCGGCGGCGGCGGCCAGTATGGACATTCTTTTCACGCCTGGCCCCCTACTTCAGCCAGCTCATCATCGAGCGGAGTTTCGCCCCCACCCGTTCGATCAGGTGGTTTTTCTGCTGCCGGGCCAGGGCGTTGAAGACCGGCCGGCCGGCCCGGTTCTCCAGGATCCATTCCCGGGCGAACTCGCCGGATTGGACCTCGGCCAGGATCTTCTTCATCTCCCGGCGGGTCTCCTCGGTGATTATCCGCTTCCCCCGGGTCAGGTCGCCGTACTCGGCGGTGTTGCTGATCGAGTGGCGCATCCCGGCGATCCCGGCCCGGTTCATCAGGTCGCAGATCAGCTTCAGTTCGTGGAGGCACTCGAAATAGGCGATCTCCGGCTGGTAGCCGGCCTCGACCAGGGTCTCGAAACCCGCCCGGACCAGTTCGGTACAGCCGCCGCAGAGGACCGCCTGTTCCCCGAAGAGGTCGGTCTCGGTCTCCTCGGCGAAGGTGGTCTCGAGCACCCCGGCCCGGGTGCCGCCGATGCCCCGGGCGTGGGCCAGGGCCAGGTCTTTCGCCTTTCCGTCGGCGTCCCGGTAAACGGCGATCAGGCAGGGAACGCCGCTCCCCTCGAGGAAGGTATCCCGGACCAGGTGTCCCGGACCCTTGGGGGCGACCATATAGACGTTGACCTCCGGCGGGGGGACGATCTGGCCGAAGTGGATGTTGAAGCCGTGGGAGAAGGCCAGGGACTTGCCCGCCTTCATCTCCGGCTCGACGCAGGAGCGGTAGAGGGCGGCCTGGACCTCGTCGGGGACCAGGATGTGGATGATATCGGCGGCGGCGGCGGCGTCTTCCGCCAGCATCGGCTCGAAGCCGTCCTCAACCGCCTGCTTGTGGTTGTCGGTCCCCGGCAGCTCGGAGACGATCACCTCCACCCCGCTCTCCCGGAGGTTCTGGGCCTGGGCGTGGCCCTGGCTCCCGTACCCGATGACGGCGATCTTCTTTCCCTTCAGGATGTCCAGCGAGGCATCCTGGTCGTAATACATCTTGACCATAGCTCTTCTCCTTCTATCTATTTCTACTTTGTCCGATATCGGCGGCACAAGCTACCAGAACCGGGCGATCAGATCAAGGATTACCGGCGGTCAGGATTACCGGCGGTCAGTATTCTATCCCGGGCCTTGCCGGGACGGCCTTTTCCCAGGGATGCCGGAGCGAACGGATCTCGACGGCGTAGTCGGCCAGGGCGAGGATCCGGTCCGGACAGTTTCTCCCGGTGAGGACGAGTTCGATCTCGGGCGGGCAGTCGGCAATGAGTTTCTCCACCCTTTCCGGGGGGAAGAGCTTGAGATCGAGGGCGACGTTGATCTCATCGAGGATCAGGAGGTCGGCCGACCTCTCCCGGATGATTCTCTCCGCCTCGGCCAGGCCGGCTTCCGCTTCCCGATAATCTTCCGGGCCGGGGGCGCGGTCGCGGATGAACTCTTCCCGGCCGAAACTGCGGACCAGGCAATTTTTCATCCGGTCCAGCACCTTGACCTCCCCGCTGGAACGCTTCTTGAGAAAACGAATCAGGGCCACCCGCTTTCCCCAGCCGAGGGAGCGGAGGGCGAGGCCGAGGGCGGCGGTCGTCTTGCCCGGTCCGTCGCCGGTGTTGATGTGGATCATCGGGGGGGCCTTTAAAGTTTAAAGTTCAAAGTTCAAAGTTCAAAGTTCGAAGTTCAAAGTTCAAAGTTCGAAGTTCAAAGTTCAAAGTTCAAAGTTCAAAGTTCAAAGTTCAAAGTTCAAAGTTCGAAGTTCGAAGTTCAAAGTTCAAAGTTCGAAGTTCGAAGCACGCGGGGCCTTCTACATCCTGTACGATTCCCGACCCTGACGGTAGAGATTGCCGCCGGCGGTATCGACGGCCACCAGGGCCGGGAAGTCTTTTACTTCCAGCCTGAGGACGGCTTCCGGGCCGAGCTCGGGGTAGGCCGCGACCTCGGCCTTCCGGATCGATCGGGCGAGGAGGACCGCCGCCCCGCCGGTGGCGGCGAAGTAAACCGCGCCGGCCCGGACAATCTCTTTCACTGTCTCGGGGGAACGTTCACCCTTTCCGATCATCCCTTTCAGGCCGGCCTGGAGCAGGTCGACGGTATGCGGATCCATCCGGCCGGCGGTGGTCGGGCCGGCCGGACCGGTGACCGAGCCCGGCGCGGCGGGAGCGGGACCGGTGTAATAAAGGATCTGGCCCCGGGGGTCAAAGGGCGGTTCTTCCCCCGCCCGGAGCGCCGCCGCCAGCCGCCGGTGGGCGGCGTCGCGGGCGGTAAAGATCACGCCCCGGATCAGGACCCGGTCGCCGGCGCGAAGGGACCGGAGCACGGCGTCGTCCAGTGGCGCGGAGATCGATATCGGCTGGTTCATTCCATTCCCCATTCCCCATAATATTCCCCCGGCGGCCGGGGTCAAGGGGGAAAACCCTGGCCGGGGGGCGGCCGGTATGTTAAATTGCGTTTCCAAGGGATTGCCTCGATTCATTCACCGGAGCAAGCCGCTTTCGCCGATTGTTATTACCTGAATCTTTCATCCTCGGAACACGAGCTATGCTTTAAGCCACTGTTTATCAACGCGATATTGGATAAAATAATTATTGTCCCGATTAACCCATCAGGCGGCCGACCGGCAGAGTAACACAGGCATTCCTGCCTGTGCCCCGAGCCCGCACAGACAGGAATGTCTGTGCTACTTTCCCGCCGTCACCGGTTTGGCGGGCAAAATTCAGGTATTATGCCCTCGATCGTCATTATCGTTCTCGGACTGTATCTCCTCGCCCACCTCTACCTCTTCCTCCGCCTGCGGCCGGCCCTGCCCCGGAGGAGAGGGCCCCGCCGGGCGGCGGCGGGGATACTTGTCTTTCTCTTCTCCACCCTCTTCCTGGCCGGGCTGGGCCGGCGTTTCCTGCCGCCGGAACTGAGCGATTTTTTCTGGCGGGTCGGGGCCTGGTGGTTCGGGTTCATTTTTTACGCGATCCTGCTCCTGCTCCTGCTCGACCTGGCCGGCCTGCTGGTCGGGGCCGGACGGCTTTTATTCGCCCGGGGCAAGGGGCGGAGGCGATTCCCAAATTACGGCCGGAAAACCTTCCTGGCGGGCGGGGCGGCGGTGGCCGTTTTGCTCCTGGCCGGACATTTCAACGCCGGCCAGCTCCGGGTGGTCAGCCATACCGTGCGGCTGAAATCCTCCTGCGGCCCGATCCGGGAAATCGACCTGGTCCTGATCTCCGATCTCCACCTCGGCGTCCTGGTCAACCGCGGGCTGCTCCGGCAGGTGGTCAGGGAAGTGGATAGCATCAGGCCCGACCTGATCGTCCTGGCCGGCGACGTCGTCGATCGCGATACCCGGATCCTGGAAGACCGGGAAGTGGGAGAGCTGCTCTCCCGGCTCCGGGCGCCGCTCGGGGTTTACGCGGTAACCGGGAATCACGAATTCATTACCGGGGCGGACCGGGCGGTGGAGGCGCTGTCCCGGCTGGGGATGGCCTTCCTCCGTGACCGGGCGGTTATGATCGGGGAGAGTTTCTACCTGGCCGGGCGGGAGGACGTGACCGTCCGGAGACGGGGCGGGACCGAGGTTCCCCTGGGGGAAGTGCTGGCGGGGGTCGACCGGAACTGCCCGGTGATCCTCCTCGACCACCAGCCGCGGCGGATCGAGGAGGCGGCCGCGGAGAAGGTCGACCTGATCCTCTGCGGCCATACCCACCACGGCCAGTTCTTCCCCCTCAACCTGGTCACCGCCGCGCTCTACCCGGTCAGCTGGGGATACGGGGAGATGGGGGAGACACGGATCTATGTCTCCGGCGGAGCGGGGACCTGGGGTCCGCCGGTCCGGATCGGCAATACCCCGGAGATTGTCCGCCTGCGGATCTTATTCAATCAACCAGGGAGTTACCTATGAGAGACCCGAGACAGAAGAAGCTGGCGAAGATAATGGTCGACTATTCCACCGGAGTGAAGAAAGGCGACATCGTGATGATCGAGTACGCCGACGGGACGCCGGTGGAATTCATCCGCGAGCTCCAGACCCGCTGCCTGGAGCGGGGGGCACGATATATCCGGATCTCCCGCTCCGACTCCGATCTGGTTTACAATTTCTACCGCCGGGCCGATGCGGACCAGCTGGCCTACTTCCCCCGCCACGAACTGGAATTTATGAAGCAGGTGGATGTCTATATCGGGATCGGGTCGCCGCTCAACAACCGGACCCTGGCCGGGATCCCCGGGGAGGTGTTGAGCGCCCGCCAGCGGCTGCTGCGGCCGATCCAGGAGCAAAGGGTCGAGCACAGCCGCTGGGTGATCACCCGCTACCCCACCCACAGCCAGGCCCAGGAGGCTGGGATGAGTTTCGAGGATTTCGAGGACTTCTACTTCCGGGCCTGCAATATCGACTGGGCCCGGGAGGCCCGCCGGCAGGAGAAACTGAAAAGGCTCCTGAAACGGAGTAAGTCCGTCCGCCTCCTCGCGCCCGATACCGATCTCGCTTTTTCCATTGAAGGGATGCCGGCGATCAAGTGCGAGGGGAAGCGGAACCTCCCCGACGGGGAGGTCTATACCGCCCCGGTGAAAGATTCGGCGGAAGGGTACATCCGTTACAACACGCCTTCACTTTACCAGGGCAAGCTCTTCCGGGGGATCCGGTTCGAGGTGAAGAAGGGCCGGATCGTCGGGGCCGAGGCCGAGGCCGGGGGAGAGCACCTGGCCGGGATCCTCGACACCGACCGGGGGGCCCGCCGCTTCGGGGAGTTCTCCTTCGGCCTCAACCGGGCGATCCGGGAGCCGATGCTCTCCACCCTCTTCGACGAGAAGATCGCCGGTTCGATCCACCTCACCCCCGGCAGGGCCTACGGGGAATGCGACAACGGCAACCGCTCGGCCATCCACTGGGACCTGGTCCGGATTATGCGCGACGGCGAGATTTACCTCGACGACCGGCTCGTCCAGAAACGGGGGAAGTTCGTCCTCCCCGAGCTGAAGCCGCTCAACTGACCGGAGAGCCCGGGGGGACCGCCCGGTCCAGGGTGACCAGGGAGAGGGTATCGCCGCTCTTGGCGGCCAGGATCATCCCCCGGCTCTCCACCCCCCGGATCGAGGCCGGCTCGAGGTTCTCGACCACCACCAGCTGCTTTCCGACCAGTTCCCGGGGCCGGTAGTACTCCTTGATCCCGGCGACCAGGGTCCTCTCCTCCTCCCCGAGATTGACGGTGAGGAGGAGCAGCCGGTCGGCCCGGGGATGATCCTCGACCGCGGTAACCGTGGCCGCGACCAGGTTGAGTTTCTGGAAGTCTTCGAACTTGATCATAATCCGGCCTCCTTTTTGGTTTAAAATTCCCTCTTCCTGGGATAGAGTACTCCGGGACCGGGAAAACGCCAAAGGTAAAAACCGGACGCCCTGTTTCGACGCCTGTCCGACGAGTCGGACCGGTCGGACGCGTCCGACTCACGAGATATGAACCAGGAAGATATAGAAACCGCCCGGATGGCCCTGAAGACCGCCCGCCGGGCGGCGGCCGCCGCCGGGGAAATCATCCGGGAGAAGCGAGGGACCGCCTTCCGGGTCGACCGGAAGGGGGCCGCCGACCTGGTGACCGAGGTGGACCTGGCCGCGGAGCGGGCGATCATCGCCCTGATCTCCAGGGACTTTCCCGGACACCGGATCGCCGCCGAGGAGAGCGGGCGGGGGGAGGGGGATTCCCCCTATCTCTGGTGGATCGACCCGATCGACGGCACGACCAACTTCGTCCACGGCTATCCCTTCTACTCGGTCTCGATCGCCCTGGAATGCCGGGGGGTGATGGCGGCCGGGGTGGTTTACGATCCGGTCGCCGGCGAGTTGTTCGAAGCCCTCCGCTCGGAGGGGGCCCGCCTCAACGGCCGGCGGATCGCGGTCTCCCCGGTCTCGGACCTGAAAGACGCCCTGCTGGCCACCGGTTTTCCCTACGCGCGGAACGACCGGGAGCGGGCCCTTTCGATCGCCGCCGCTTTCCTCCCCCGGATCCAGGGTCTCCGCCGGGACGGCTCGGCCGCGCTCGACCTGGCCTACGTCGCCGCCGGCCGGCTGGACGGTTTCTGGGAGAGGGGATTGAGGCCCTGGGATACCGCCGCCGGGTCGCTGCTGGTCGAAGAGGCGGGGGGCCGGGTGAGCGATTTTAACGGCGGAAAGTTTGATCTCCACCGGGGTGAGATCGCCGCCGCCGGTCCCGGGATTCACCGGGAATTGGCGGCCGGCTTGAACCATAAATGATCATACGCGTAATAGTACAAACGGATTCGCCGATGGGAAAATCCGGCTAACCCTGATCCGATAAGGATTATATTCAATGAAGAAAACTATCTTGGCGATCAAGGTGGCAGTGGTTCTGGCGGTCTTCTTACCCCCGGCTTTTCTCCCGGCTCCGGCCCGGGCGGCGCTCCTGACCGCTCCTGTTCCCGCCGCCGGAGAAGCGCAACTGTTCAGAAATGTCGCCGCCGCCGCCCTCCGGGAGTCTGGGATGGACCGGGAAAAGGCGGAAGCGGTATTGGCAACCCTGACCCCGGCGGAGATTCGGATGGTGGCGCTGGCTTCTTCCCCGGGGCGGACGGGCGGCGCGGGCGAGGGCGTGGAAGACTCCCTGATGTCGAACGAAACGGCGGCGATCGTCCTGACCCTGATTATGCTGGCGGTGGTGGTCGGGGCGGTGGAGATCAACCGGCGCTAAAAAAAAGAGCCGGGCTCCTTCCGGAGCCCGGCTCTTTTTAAGTAATCACTAATCAGTGGTCAGTGGTCCGGATTACTGATTACTGATTACTATTCCTTACTCCCTTCCAGCTCCTTCTTCCGGGCCTTCAAGTGCCGGACGTAAACCGAGGCTTCCCCGCCCATCTTGATCCGGGCGCGGTTCAGTTTCTTCTCCACCTCCTCGAGCGAGAGGTGCCGGATCTTCTTTTTCTTCCCTTCTTCTTCCGGTTCTTCCTCGGCCGCTTCTTCCGGAGCGGCGCCGGCCGGGGCCGTTTCTTCCGGGGCCGCTTCTTCCGGGCCGGGTTCCGACGCCTTTTCCGGGGCCGATGCCGATTCCGGCTCCGGTTCCGGGGCGGGAACGGTTTCTTCCCCCTTTTCGGAATCCGGTTTCGGGACGGGCGAGGCTTCCTCCGGGGCGGATTCCGGTTCCGGCTCCGGAGCGGCTTCCGGCTGTTCCGCCGGGACAGCTTCTTCCGCCGGCTTCTCGATTTTCTCCGGCGCGGCTTCCGTTTCCGGCGGCGGCGATTCTTCGACGGTTTCTTCCGGCGCGATCTTCTCTTCGGTCATCTTCTCTTCTCCTCTCAGGTAACGTGAATCGATAAAAAAACACCCCGGGTTAACGGGGCTGTCGATTAAACCAGAACCCGGCAGCTTTTCAAAGCACTATTTCCCCCTCACTGCTTGCCGATTACGGATTACTGATTACCATTCCCCCGCCTACCGCCTCCAGAGCACCGTATCCTTCCGGAAGCGGCGGTCGTCCTTTTTCGGGTAGTCGAGACTGTAATGGAGCCCCCGGCTCTCCTTTCTCCCCGCCGCCGAGGCGACGATCAGGCCGGCGACGGTGGCGATACTCCTCAGCTCGATCAGGTCGGCGGTGATGATGAAGTTCCAGTAGTACTCGTCGATCTCTTTCTGGAGATTGGCCAGCCGCCGGCGGGCCCGGGCCAGGCGCTTGTCGGAACGGACGATCCCCACGTAGTTCCACATCAGCCGGCGGATCTCGTCCCAGTTATGGGCCACCATCACCGCCTCGCTGGCGTCGACCGCCTTCCCGATTCTCCAGGGGGAAACCCGGGGGAAGGGCCGGGGGATCGCGATCTCTTCCCGGGCCAGCCGGGCCGCCCGGTCGGCGAAGACCAGGGCTTCGAGGAGGGAGTTGCTGGCCAGACGGTTGGCCCCGTGGAGACCGGTATGGGCGACCTCCCCGATCGCCAGCAGGCCGGGGATCGAGGTCCTTCCCCGGGAGTCGGTCCGGACCCCCCCGCAGGAGTAGTGGGCGGCGGGGACCACCGGGATCGGGGTCTTGGTGATGTCGATCCCGAATTCCCGGCAGCGCCGGTATATGTGAGGAAAGCGGCGGCGGACGAAGGCCGCCGGCCGGCGGGTGATGTCGAGCAGGACGTGGTCGTCCCCGCTCTTCTTCATCTCGGCGTCGATCGCCCGGGCGGCGACGTCCCGGGGGGCCAGGTCCTTCATCGGATGGTAGTCGGCCATAAAGGGCCGGCCGGCCCCGGTCTTGAGGATCCCCCCCTCCCCCCGGACCGCCTCCGAAACCAGGAAGGACTTGGCCTTCGGGTGGTAGAGGCAGGTGGGGTGAAACTGCATAAACTCCATATTGGCGATCCGGGCCCCGGCCCGGTAAGCCATCGCCACCCCGTCGCCGGCGGCGGTGTCGGGGTTGGAGGTGTAGAGGTAGACCTTGGCCGCCCCCCCGGTGGCCAGAACCGTGGTGTGGGCGAGGAAGGTCCGGACCCGGTTGTTCCGGCGGTCGAGGACGTAAGCCCCCCGACAGCGCGGTCTCCCCCCGTCGGCCGGGTCGGGAGCGGTGATCAGGTTGACGGCGATGTGGTCCTCGAAGACCGCGATCCTCTTCTCCGACCGGACCGCGGAGACCAGGCACTGCTCGATCTCGGCCCCGGTCTGGTCGGCGGCGTGGAGGACCCGCCGGCGGGAATGCCCCCCTTCCCGGCCCAGGTCGTACTCCCGGCGGTTATCCGTCCGGCGGGTGAACTTCACCCCGAGTTCGATCAGTTCCCGGACCCGGGCGGGGGCCGAGTTGACCACCAGTTCTACGATTTCCCGGTCGCAGAGGCCGTCCCCGGCCCGGATGGTGTCGCGGATATGCTCGGCGAAGGAGTCGTCCCGGTCGGTGACGGCGGCGATCCCGCCCTGGGCGTAGCGGCTCGAGGACTCGGCGATATCCTGTTTGGTCACCAGGGCGATCGAGCCGGCGTCGATCGCCTTCAGGGAGAAGCTCAATCCGGCCAGGCCGCTGCCGATGACCAGGAAATCGGTTGTGATCTCTTTGGCGGTCATCTATTTTATATCCGACTCCTTCGCGGCCAACAGCACCGGCCGGTTTCGCAATCGAAATCATACACCAGCCCCGGCCGCAGTGAAATAAATAATCCGTCCGGGGGAGAAAAATGAGAGAACTCAGGTCGATCCCGGTTTTCCGGATCGCGTTCCTGGCACTGGGGGTCGCGGCCGCGGGGCCGGCGGCGGGAGGGGAACTGGAACTCGCCCCGGTGGTGATCCGCGGGGAACCGCCGCCGGATTCCCCCCCGGCGGGGACCTGGGGCGGGCCGGCCCCGGAACTCCGCTTCGACCCCCGGATCGATCTCCAGGTCCGCAACAGCGCCGCCGCCTCGGCCGACTGTTCGGTCCGGGGCGGGATCTTCACCCAGACCGGTTTCCGGGCCGGAGCTGCCACTCTCCTCGATCCGCAGACCGGCCATTACAGCTCCGAGATCCCGATCGCCCCGCTCTTCCTCGACCCGGCCCGGATCCTCTCCGGATTCGAGAACGCCCGGGACGGGTTTAACGCCACCGCCGGAACGGCAACCTTTGGCTGGAGCCGGGTCGAACCGGGCTGGTCGGCCGGGGCCGGCTGGGGCGGCCGGGGCTTCAACTCCCAGCGGGTCTCCGCCGGTTACCTCTCCCCGCCTCCGGGGTTCCTCTCCGGGGCGGCGGACGAAGCCGGCTTCGACCTCGACCTGGCCCGGGCGGCCGGGGACGGGACCCGCCCGGACGGGGACTTCGATTTCCAGCGCTTCGGGGGGCGGCTCCAGCTGATCTCGGGCCGAGCCCAGACCGATCTTTTCGCCGGTTACGGGGAGAAGTTCTTCGGCTGGCCGGATATGTACACCCCGGAGGAACTCATCCCCAGCGCGGAGACCGAGAGCCTCCACACCGCGGTGGTCTTTCTCAACCACCGGCGGCGGTATTCGGACGGGAACCACCTCGAACTGAGCGGGTACTACCGGAAGAACAGCGACCATTACGTCCTGCAGCGGGACGACCCCGGACTCTACCAGGCCTTTCACCGGACGGTCGTCTGGTCGGCGGGGGCTTCCGGCCGCCACGACTTCGGCCCTCTGGCCCTGGCTTATTCCGGGCAGCTGACGGCCGACCGGCTCGACTCCACCACCATCACCTTCAGTCCCTATTATTCCCGGACCCTGGGCAAGGCGGCCCTGCTCCCGGAAAAGACCGTTGTCCTGAAAGAAGACCTCGACCTGGTCATCTCCGCCGGCGCCGGACTCGACTTGTCCAACCGGGCCGGCGATTGCCTCTCCCCGCTGGCCGGGGCGGAGCTGATCCGCCGGCCCCGTCAAGGCGGGTCGGACCGCTGCTTTCTCCGCTACGGAGGAGCCTCCCAGCTCCCGGATTATACCGCCCTCGGTTCCCCGTCCGGCGGGCTCTTCGGGGGGAACCCCGACCTGGGACGGGAGCGGTCGCGGACGGCGGAGGCCGGGCTCGCGATTGAGCGGGAGGTCTGGCGGCTGGAAGGCTCGATCTTCTACCGGGCCGACCGGGACCTGGTGGACTGGACTTTCAACCGGGAGACCGCCAACGCCCGGACGGCCGACGCGGTCGATCTCGATACCCGGGGGGTGGAGGTAGTCTTCAGCCGGGCCTGGAAGAATCTCCGGATCCGGTTGGCCTACGCCTGGCTGGAGAAGACGGGGCGCTACCGGGATCCGGAGGCCCGGGCCAGCTTCTACGCCCTCAACTACCCCCGCCACCGGGCCCTGGCCGGCCTCTACTGGAGATTTCTCGAGCGGTTCGAGCTCCGGCTGGAGAACGAGTACCGCCGGCAGCGGAGCAACCCGCTCCGCTCCGGCCGGGAGGAGGTTGTCCTGACCGCCGCTTCCCTGGCCTGGCTTCCCGGGTTCCTGCCCGGGCTGGAGGCGGTTCTCTCCGTCGACAACCCCTTCAAGGTCGACTTCCAGGAGATCCCCGGCGTCCCCGGCCCCGGCCGCCAGTTCATCCTCCGGGGAATTTACCGGTATTGATCGACGGTGGCACAGGCCGGCGGCCTGTGCTACCGTTTACCGCCAGCGGTCGGGGGTAATGTAGTCCCCGAACTCCTTCTGCGCCGCCAGCAGCCGGTCGCGCTGGGCCTCGAGGATTTCGAAGACCTCTTCCCCGACCGCTTCCTCCTTCCGGTAGCAGGCGATCGCCCGCTCCATCTTGGCCAGGTTCTCCTTCACCCGGATCGTGAACTGCTTCCGGTAATCCTCCTCGGAGTAATCCTTGCCCAGGACCGACCGGAAGAGTTTCTTGAGGTCCTCGTACTCCGGGATCAGCCCGGTCGGGGTCTTCCGGGCCCCGGCTTCGCCGTGGATCCTCCGCTCCATCCAGTGGATCCAGACGTGCTTGTCCCGGACCCCGTTGAGGAATTCCCCGTCCTCGCCCCGGAGGAAGTAGTTGACCCCGAAGACCGCCGGGATCTCCTTGAGCTTCCCGGCGAAGTCGAGGTCGTTTTGGATGTACCTCCCCAGGGGGATGGCGACGAAGTCCTGGATCGACATCATATTGATCTCCGGAACCCCTTCCTTGCCGACGGTGGCGAAGGTGGTCACGGTCTCCAGGGCGGCGCCGTAGGCGACGATCCCGTGGGCCCAGTCGTAAGCCTGCTGGACCGGGACGTAGCCGTAGTAGTCCCGCCCGCCGTAGACGACCACGTCGAGCTTGACTCCTTCCGGGTTCTCCAGCTCGGGGTCGCAGTTGGCCAGGGCCTTGATCCGGACGGCGTAGCGGGCGTTCTTGTGGGCGAGGGGGATTTCCTTGCCCTGGCCGTCCTTCTTCCCCCGGTGCCATTCGCCGGAGAAGTTCTCCCCGCTCTCGGGGGTCTCCTCTCCCATCCCCAGCCAGTAAGGCCGTCCGTCCCGGACCAGGACGTTGGAGAAGATCACCTCGACCGGCTTGGTCAGAACGTCCCAGATCGCCGGATCGCTCTCGGGCCTGACGTTCTGGATGATCCCGAAGACCCCGGCCTCGGCGTTGACCGCCATACAGCGGCCGGCCACCGCCCGGAAGTAGGCGATGTCGTCGCCGAGAATCTCCTCGCCGGGGAGCATCGCGGTCGAGGTCTTGCCGCAGGCGGAGGGGAAGGCGCCGGCGAAGTAGGACTTCCGGCCGCCCGGGCCCTTCACCCCCATCAGGAACATATGCTCGGCCAGCCAGCCTTCCCGGTCGGCTTTCCGGATGGTCAGCCGCAGGGCCAGCTTCTTCAAGCCGACGGTGTTTCCGGCGTACTGGGTGTTAACCGAGTAAACCTTTTCCCGGGAATAATCGATGTAGATCCGCCGCTTTTCGCTCTCGGCGCTGGCCATCCGATCATTCAGTTGGCCGGCGGAGTGGAGGATGGCGAAGAAGGCGTCCTTATCCTTCATCCTCCGGAAATCCCCGTATCCGAGCCGGTAGAGGAGGTTGAGGCTGTGGGAGACGTACCAGGAGTCGGTGCATTCCACGCAGGGGATGGAGAAGATCGAGTTGTTCGGGCCCAGGGTCATAAAGCGGACTGTCATCGTCTTGCCCCGCATCGAGCCCCGGAGGAGTTCCCGGATCTCGGCCAATCCTTCCTCCCGCCCGACCTGATTGAGCGTGGGGGCGAGGGACTCGCCCTCCGGCACCAGGTAGCGCGTCGCCTTCCGGTCCCGGCCCTGGTCGCTCGGCCCGTCGAAGTGGACGGTGTGCCCCTCGATGGCCAGGTCTTTCTCCTCCCCGGCGGCCAGCGCTTCCTGCCGGGTCCGCTCGACGCATTCATCGGAGTCGTCGGAGACGAAGACCTCGTCCGGCCGGCAGAGCTCGATAGCGTCGGCGATGAAGGCGTTGAGTTTTTCGTTCTCCAGCGCCGCCAGCCGCCGGAAGTTCTCCCCGTCCATTTTCGATTTCAAATATTCCAGTTTTTCGTTCATATTGTACTTCTCCTTTACCTCCGGTCATCGAGGGAAAAAAACGGTGGGAAACGGCAAAATATCCGTTTCCCGCCGCCGGCAGGAACAAAGCCTCAACTTTTCCGAGCCCTGCAAGCCCAAAGTGGTTGGAGGATACCCTGGCAAACGAATTATGTAAACAAAAAAGTGTTTTTTTCTTATACTGCCTCTAAAGTTGAAAGCCGATCACGGGCAATACCGCCAAGGATCAGCGAATAGCAGGTGGTGACAATGTCAACCCGTCCCCCGGAGTTTTGCCCGAAAAGCGAATGAAAACGTTTCCGTGGACAGCCCTATCCCTCCTGCTGATCGCGGGAATCGGTTTAGCGGTCTACCTCCCGGCTTTCGAAGCCTCCTTCCATCTCGATGACGGTCCCTCGATCCGGGACAACGCCTCCCTCCGCCGCCTCGAGGCGGGACCGATCTTCCGCTTCTGGCCGACCCGCTTCGTCACCTACTACAGTCTCGCCCTCACCTTCCGGGCCGGACAACTCGACCCCTTCCCCTATCATCTGGGGAACGTCTTCCTTCACCTGGTCAATTCCCTGGCGGTCTACTTCCTCCTCCGGCGCCTGCTCGGACGGGATAACCGGGTCCCGGAGCTCTTCGGGGCCCTCTTCTTCCTCGTCCACCCGGTCCAGACCCAGGCGGTCAGCTACGTCATCCAGCGGGCGACCGCCCTGGCCGCCGGCTTTTACCTCTTCTCAATCCTCTTCTACCTGAAATCCCGCGACGATTCCGGCCGGATCGGCTGGTACGCGCCGGCGCTGATCTGCGCCGCCGGGGCGATCTTCTCCAAGGAGTTCGCCGTCACCCTGCCCTTCGCCCTCCTCCTGGTCGAATTCACCGTGTTCAAGGACCGGCCGCCGAAAAACGGGGGTCGCGCGCTGCGGCTGGCTCCCTTCTTCCTCCTGGTCCTGGCCGTTCCCGTTCTGTTCCTCCTCCATCGGGATAACCTCTACTACAACGACCCGGCGGAGATCTCCCGGGGGGCCTACCTCCTCACCCAGGCCCGGGTCTTCATCACCTACCTGAGGCTGATCGTCCTCCCGCTCAACCAGCAGGTGGAATACGACTACCCGCGGGTTGTTTCCTTCTTCGCGCCCGGCGCGGCCCTCGGCGTCTTCGCCTGGCTCGCCGCGGCGGGCGCCGCGGTCTTCTGCTGCCGGAAGGAGAAACTCCGGACGTCCGGCTTCGGGGCCGCCTTCTTCCTGCTGGCGCTGCTCCCGGAGTCGAGTCTCTTCCCGATCGGCGACGTGATGGTGGAACACCGGCTCTACCTGCCCCTCTTCGGGGCGGCCCTGCTCTTCGCCGCCCTGCTCGCTTCCCTGAAGGAGTTCCCCCGTCGGCGGTTTCTCCTGGCCGGCGCCCTGGTCCTCGCCCTCGGCCGGCTGGCCTACGTCCGCAACCTGACCTGGGAGAGCCCGGTCGCGCTCTGGGAAGACAACGTGGCCAGGGCGCCGAGCCATCCCCGGATCCGGGGCAACCTGGGGAAAGCCTACCTCGACGAGGGGCGCTACGAACGGGCCGCCGAGGAGTTCAAGAAGATGATCGAGCTCGACCCCTCCGCCGTCGGGGCCTACAACAACCTGGCGGTGATCTACATCGACCACCTGAAAGATTACCGACTGGCCGAGAAGTACATCGAGGCCTCGCTGGCCCTCTTCCCCGATTATCCCGCCGGCTACCTCAACCGGGGGGTGATCCATCTCAACAACCGGCGGCTCAAGCCGGCGATCCGGGAGTTCGAGAAGGCGCTCGAGCTCGACCCGGAGAACCTCCTCGCCCACTACAACCTCGGCGCCTGCTACATCAACCTCGGGGATATGCACGCCCGGGAGGCGGCCTCCCTCCGAACCTCGGGACGGGAGGAGGAAGCCCGGGAGAAAGAGGAAACGGCCCGGGTGGAATACGCCCGGGCCGAGGAGTACCTCCGACAGGGACTGCGCCTCTGGCCCGAGGACGGGCGCTTCCACCTCCTGCTCGCCCGCCTCTACCGCTCGCGGGGAGAAGAAGAACGGGGGGAGAAGATTTATCGGGAGTGGGGAGTGGGGAGTGGGGAGTAGGCAGTGGGCAGTGGCCTGTACTACTCCCCACTGCCTACTCCCCACTGCCTATCCTAAATACCCCAGACCGGTCAGGCGTTCCTTGACCGACTCCTGGTCGGCGTTCTGCTCCAGGTCGGCGACCGACTTCTCCAGGACGTGGACGACGAACTCGTCGGTCGAGGAGTAGCCGGCGGCCTCGGAGTACTGCCGGAGCTTGTCGTAGAGGTCGTTCTCGATCTTGATCTTTTTCGCCATCTGTAGATTCTCCTTGTTGGGGATTGGGGAATGGGGAATGGGGAATAGGGCCGGGAAAGCCGGCCCACTGTCCATTCCCCATTCCCCATTCCCTATTCCCTAACTCCCACTCCCTAAATATAATCCAGAGTCTTGAGCTTTCTCATCTCCTCCTCGGTCGGGACTTTCTCTTCAACCGGAGGGGCGGGGGCGAAGATGTTGCGGCCGGTCATCTGTTCCGGGACCGGCAGGCCGAACTCGGCGAGGATCGAGGGGGTGATGTCGTAGAGCCGGGGGCCCTCGAGGAGGAGGGGCTTGTTGGAGAAGAGGATCCCGGGGACGATCTCGGTCGCCCCGCAGTGGTCCCCGGACCACTTGTCCTCGCAGTCGCTGAAGAGATCGCCGGCGACCACGTCGCCCAGCGCGCTCTCCCAGGCCGTCCGGTAGCCCCAGTCGTAACCGACCAGGAGGTCGGGGGCCCGCTCGACGTAGGGACCCCTGTAAACGTCCTCCCGCCGGTGGACCCGCTTCACCGCCGGGCGGCCGTCCCGGGGATCCCGGACCGCCTCCAGTTTCTCCGCCAGTTCCTTCACCAGCCGGTCGCGCTCCGGACCCGGGTCGACGATCCCCTTACCCTCCCGGCCCCGGAGGTTGACGTAGAGGGCGTTGAGGCCCAGCGCGTAGGCCCGGGTCCGGGACCAGTCCACGTCCCCGGCCAGCAGGGAGCCGGATTTCCGGCCGTATTTCATCACCAGGTAGCCGTTGCGTTCCAGCCAGGAGTTGAGCTGGAAGTTCCGGTAGAGCGGGGAGAAGCCGTGATCGGACATTATGATCAGGGTGGTGTTCTCGTCGAGGCGGTCGAGGATCTTCGCCACGATCGGGTCCATCTCGGAGTAGAGTTCCTCGACCACGTCTCCCAGTTCCGCCCGGGCGGCGGGGTCGTGAACCGGATGGTTCTCGTCCCTCAAGTGCCAGAAGATGTGCGTCCCCTGGTCGATGCTGCAGTAGTAGAAGAAGAACAACCCCTCCTCGAACCGGTCGAAGAGGTAATGGAAGATCCGGTTCCGCTCCTCCAGGATCATCCGGGAGAGCCGGTAGAACTCGGCCGTGGAGAGGGAGTTGTTGGTCAGCGCCTTGGTGTCCTCGGGCATCCCCTGGGTGTAGTAGAAGCCGGCCGCTTCGGCGATTTCGGCGGCATAGCCGGCCGGGTAGTCGATGGGGAGGATCGGGTCCTTGGGGTTGATGTTGACCGGGGTGACATAGAGCTTGAAGTAGGGCCGGACCTGGCGGGCGTAAAAACGGACGATCCCGGTCATCGCCGGAACCACCGGGAGCGGCTTGAAGGAGAGGACGACCCAGTCCGACCACTCCCCTTCCGCGAGGACGATCTCCTGATCCGGGAGGTCGATCCGGATCACCGGCTCCTCGGGATCGACCCAGGCGGTGAAGGGAACCTCGAGGGTGGGCGCCTCTTCCCGGTAGGAATTGGGCGGCCCCTCGATCACCTCCCGGACCGCCCCGTCGACGACGTCGACCAGGGTCAGCCGGGCCCCGGAGTAGTCATCGGGGATGTCGGTCCGGTCGGTGGTGAAGTACTGGTAGATCCCGTAGCTCCCCATCAGGTCGGGGGTGCCCATCCCGGAGACCGAGCCCGTCCCGGCCTCGACCGGCGGGTAGTTGGAGGGGATTTTGAAGAGGGTGGCGGGGATCCCGGCCTCGTCGAGGTACTCCCAGAAAGCCTTCCCCTCCCGGAGCAGGACCACCTGTCCGCCGGAGATCGGGAAGACATAGGATCCCGGCTTGAGCACGGTCTTCGGGGGTATGGTCTCGGTCAGGGAGAGAAAGGGGAGGTAGTTGTCCGGGTCGCGGTGGATGAAGTCGAAGATGGCGTGGCCGCCGGGGGACTGGCCGGTGATGAAGTTGGCCCAGGCCACCGGGGACTGAGGGGGGATGGAGGACCAGAGGTTCTTGAACCCTCCCGTCTCGGCCAGCTTCTTGAAGTGGGGGAGCTTGCCCTCGTCGATCATCGACTGGACGATCCGGGGGTCCATCCCGTCGATCGCCAGGACGATCACCTTCTTGCCCGGTTCCCGCGAACGGGAACAGGCGAGCAGCAGAAGAGCGGTCAGGCATATCAGCGGATTCCGGATCCGCGATCTGATTGATTTCATAAGCTTTCTTCCCTTGATCAATATCCAACAGCCAACAAGGAATGTCCAATAGCCAAGTTTTCGCCGGCCGAAACCCTTGGGCTGGTTCCCTTCATCAATGGATATTCCTTGTTGGATATTGGATATTCAATTTTTTAATACCGTTCAAATGTTGATGCCTGAGGGTACAGTGACGCTCTGAACCCAGATCTTGAAACTCCCCTGGATGCCCAGCTTTTTGAGCCAATACTCTTTCCAGAGATCTGGATTATATTGTTTGATCATAATCATCTTCGAAAGGTTTGTCGCAACTTTATCGGACCAGCCCCAGGCGATCCTCTTCAGTCGCCGGGCTAACTCTCGAAAGAGCCTTTCTAATCGAGAGGTTGTTTTCGGGGCAATGATGCCCGTGGCCAGCCACATATCGACTTGATGGTAGAGTCCTTTAACCAGGTTCTTCAGATACTCAACCGCGTGAGAACAGTTCTCTTTCTGGAGATTATCAATCAGATCATCCATAGACCTCCTGGCTTCCCGGTATTTCCGGCGAACCTCTTCAATCGCCTCGGGTGCCAGTCGATCGTAGTCACCTTCAGGGATCTCCACGGCGACGATCTTGGCTAATCTATCTTGATGCGGCTTAATCTGCTTCTTGCGATGACCGTCCTGCCACATAGCGTAATAAAGGCCTCGCGGGCCGTGCCACGTACAACGTTGCGGCGCCCTTACCCCACCAGCCAGAAAGTCCTCCATTCCTGGTTCCCCATCGTAGATAAACAAGGGCAGTTCTTCGGGCTCTTCTTGGATCCGCTTCCTGGTTTGTCTCTCGATTTCTTCCCAGGAAGTATCGACCCAACTGCCGATCGGTTCCAGGGTCCCCGAGGAAGTTATGCCCACCAATACACGCAATTCTCCCTTTTTGCCGCCGCTCTTCTTCAGCCCCGAGCCATCGGCCATAATGGCCCGGTAGCTGTCCAGTTCCAATTTCCCGGCAAGCAGTTCATCGATATCGCTACCTGCCACAAAATTATGGATTCCGCCCAGAGATACGTCCAGCGAATGGCCGTCGATCAAGCGCCGGTAGTTGGTATCGATGACCGCCTCAATAACCGCTTTCTCCAGGACGTCGTCGTGGCCCGTGTAGGGTTCGATCTTCAAGGCGTCGAGCAACGGGGCAAAACGCTTTCCGCAGCCAAGGCATTCAACCATCTGCAGCCGGAGTTCTGCGGTCCCATACTTGCCTTTGATATGCCGCCCATACCATCGAAAACCTTTTCGTTTTACTCGGCGGCAGCGACAGGACTCGCCAGGCTTCCCCTTGGCCTCGTGTCTGCCAATATCAGGCTGATCCTGAGTGCTATTCTGCGACTGCAATCGTTCTATCAGTTGGCTCTGGTATTCTTCAGCCAGCTGTTCCAAAACCTGAATGCCTATCTCCGGAAGAAGTTCATCCACTCGATAAGCCAGTTCGTTGAAAGTAAGTTTTCCAAATTCCCACTTGAAACCCAGGTCAATTTGTACTTTCATATCCTTGCCCGCTCCTTTTTTGATCTTCCCGATCGGTTGCTTTCTTCTGAAAGCAACATAAAGGAGCGGGCACTTTGTTTTCAAGCAGGCATCAACATTTGAACGGTATTAATTTTTTGCTTTCCCGGCACTCGTTCTCAGGATTTTTCGATAAATTCCAGGGGTTGGCCGTCCATATAGGCGGGCGGCCTTACCCCGAAGAGGTTGAGGGCGGTCGGGGCGAGGTCGAGCAGCGAGATCCTCCCCTCGGCGATCGGACGGCTGGAGAAGAAGACCCCGGGGACGTAGCGGTGGTCGATGCAGTGGTCGGCCGACCAGGCCTTCTCGTTGTCGATGAAGACCTCCTCCTCCACCTTCCCGGAGACCGACTCCCAGGAGTGGCGCCAGCCGGGGTAAAAGCCCAGGATCAGGTCGGGGGCATTCTCCTTGTAGGGACCGGTGTAGATCTCCGCGGTATCGTAAACGGCGGCCAGCGGGGGCCGGTCCTCCCAGCCGGGGTCCCTGAGGCCGGTGAGTTTTCCGATCAGCTCCCGCTTGAGGTCTCCGGCCGCTTCCGGGTCCACGATCCCCGCCCGCTCCCGGCCCTTCAGGTTGAGGTAAACCCCGGAGAGCCCGAAGGCGTAGGCCCGGGTCTTCGACCAGTCGACGTCCCGGTACCACTCGCCCGAGGTGGTTTGACCCTCCTTCAGAACCAGGTAGCCGTTCCGGTAGAGCCAGGTGTTGATGTTCACCCCCCTCCGGAAGAGCTTGAAGCCGTGGTCGGAGACGACCAGGAGGAGGTCGTGGGGTTTGAGCTTCCCGCGGAGCCTCCCCACCATTTCATCCATCCTTCGGTAAAGCTCTTCGATCACCTCCGGCCGGGGGGCGTCGTCTTCCTTCAGCGCCGGGTGGTCTTTCTCCAGGTAGCGCCAGAACTCGTGCTGGATCACGTCGGTGGTGTCGAAGACGCAGCAGAGCAGGCCCTTCTTCAAACCCTTGAGATGGTGGAAGAAGATCTCCTCGAGCTTCTCGTGAACCCCGTAGGCCTGCTGGAGGAAGCCGTCGTCGGTCAGGACCTCCTCGTTGAGCGCCCAGGTATCCTGGGGGAGGCCGAGGGTGGCGAAATGGTCGAAGAGCTTGGCCAGGTGGATCGAGTAGATGAAGGGGTGGGAGATCGGGAGGGCGGGTTTTTCCGGGTCGATCTGGATCGGGGAGAGGTAAATTTCGACCTCCGGCTCCAGGCTTTTCAGGAAGAACTGGGCGATGCCCTTGATCTTCCGCCCCGGCCCGGCCCGGAAGGAGAGGGAGACCCAGGGCGAGAGGACGCCGGGTTCGAGTTCCAGCTTCTCCCCGCCCGCGTCGATCCGGGCCCGGCCGGCGGCGCGGTCGATCTCGATCCGCAGCCCGACGATGAGGTCCTTACCCGGCCGGCGGGGGTCGGGGGGTCCGGAGATCCCGGTCTCGTACACCGGCCCCTCCCCCTCCAGCCGGCAGCGGTAGCCGGAGGTCAGCTCGGAACCCGGGGAATTTTCGGTGGTGTAATAGGTGAAGGTCCCCTGGGAACCCTTCAGGTCCGGGGTGCAGAGACCGGAGAGAAGCAGCCCCCGGTGGGGCTCGGGGGGGAAAGTGATCGGAACCTTGAGGATGATACTGAAGATCCCGTGCTCGCCGAGGATCTTCCAGAAGGGGACGGACTTGCGGAGCATCTTGATGACCGGCTTGCCGACCGGGACCTTGAGCGGCCCGATCCTGATCGCCCGGCCCGAGGTGTTGATCTCGGCCGAGGAGAGGGCGGGGAGGTAAGTCTGCCGGTCGCGGAGGAGGAAGTCGAAGATATTGTGCTTGCCCGGGTTGACCCCGGTCATAAAGGTCGACCAGGCGACCGGGGAGATCGGGGGGTTGCTCGTCCCCAGGGGGCGGAAGGTCCCGTTCTCCTTCAGGGCCGAGAGGTTGGGGAGGAGCCCCCGGTCCATGAACTGCGAGGCCAGACCGGGGTCGAGCCCGTCGAGGCCGAGGATGATCAGCCGGTCGATCGCGGCCTTGCCGTGCTTCTTCTTCCTTTTCAGCGCCCCCAGAGCCAGCCGGAAGGGAAGAGTGAAGATCAGAAGGAAGACCACCATCACCGCCCCGAGGACGAAGATAAACGAGCTAAGGAAGGCGAAACCGGCGCCGGGACCGATATAGGCCAGGGCGAGGGAGGGGAGACAGAGGCGGAAGCCGAGATACGCTACAAGAATAAGGATGACCTTTTTCATTTCTCTGCGGTGTATCGGACCGGGAGGAAGCCGGAAAGTTAAAGGGGAAAACATACCATCATCCGTGGTGCCGGGCAAGTCGATTTGCCCGCTCCGGGAAAAATTGCGTTGCCGGGCCGGCCCTATTGTGAGAATAATATGGCCCTATCATAATTCTTTGCCGGGCGACATCCCCGGCGCACAGGAGGTGCCCAGTGGAAAAGACGCGGCGAATTGTCCTGCTGATCCTGGTCGGGCTGGCGGTCGGCATCGGTCCGGCCGGCGTCGGGCAGGCGAGGGCCGAAAACCGGGGTCCGGCCCCCGATTTCAATCTCAGGAAGTTCAACCTGGGCCGGGTGAAACTCTCCGACTACCGGGGGAAAGTCGTCCTGATCAACTTCTGGGCCACCTGGTGTCCTCCCTGCATCAAGGAAATCCCCGACTTCGTCGCCCTGACCGACGAATACGAGGAGAAAGGGCTGGTCATCCTCGGGATCAGCCTGGATAAAAACCCCCAGCAGGTCCTGCCCGGTTTCATCAGGAAGTACAAGATCAACTACCCGGTCCTCCTTGACGACGGCCGGGTGGCCGGAGCTTACGGGGGGGTAACCGCCATCCCCACCACCTTCCTGGTCGACCGGGAGGGGAATATCCGGGAGAAGTACGTCGGCGCCCGGTCGCGGAGCGTATTTGAAAACGATATCAAGAGGCTGCTGGAGTAATACCGGCCATTGTGCCTTCCAATGAAACCTGGAGGAGATTTTATTCCGGTCCGGGTATTGCCCGGTATCCTCTACCGGAACCGATTCTCCCCGGCCTGGCTGATCCTGCTGCTGGCCATTGAATTGCTGGCGCTGGGCATCTGGCTGGGCGAGAACGGAATTGTCCAGATAAACGCCCACTACCTCTGCCTCGACTGCATAGGGATCGGCTGATGGGCTGGCTGCGGAAGATCGTCCAGGCGGCGGCCGCCCTGGCCGCCAACTCCTCCTTCCTCTTCGGCCAGGCCCGGATCGACCGGATCTACCAGGGGCCCCTGAAGCAGTTCTGCACCCCGGGGCTGAACTGCTACGCCTGCCCCTACGCGGTCAACGCCTGTCCCCTCGGCTCCCTCCAGCACTTCATCGGCTACGGGCAGTACCGGTTCTCGCTCTATGTCGCCGGGTTTCTCCTGCTCTTCGGCGTCCTGGCCGGGCGGCTGATCTGCGGCTGGATCTGCCCCTTCGGGCTGGTCCAGGACCTGCTCCACAAGATCAAAACCCGCCGGAAGTTCAAGCTCTCCCGCCCGCTGGGCTTCCTCCCCTGGGCTTTTCTCCTCGGACTGGTCGTCATCGTCCCCCTCCTGGCGGGCTGGCCGGGATTCTGCCGCTATCTCTGCCCCGCCGGCAGCCTCCAGGGCGGGGTGCCTTTCGGTATCTTCAGTTCCCAGGTCCGCTCGCTGGTCGGATCGCTTTACTTTTTCAAGATCGCCCTCCTGGTCTTCTTCCTCGCCGGCTCGGTCTTCATCTTCCGCTTCTTCTGCCGGACCGCCTGCCCCCTGGGACTGATCTACGGTTTCTTCAATCGGATCGCCCTGCTCGGCCTGACCTTCGACCCTTCCCGCTGTACCGAATGCGGTCTCTGCGAGAAGGCCTGCCCGGTCGACCTGGCCCCCCAGCGGGGTGAGTATCTCAGCGGCCAGTGTATCCGCTGTTTGAAATGCCGGGACGTCTGTCCAAACGGCTGTTTTCAGTTCGGATTGACCGGCCGGCAGCGGTCCGCCGCCGCCAAGTCATCGCTTCCCCGCCCGGGGTAAAATTCCCCTTGACTTAGCCGGCGGCTCCTCTATTTTTAAGCCATCATCGGAGGGGAAAATAGTTTGAGAAAATATTTGACTTAAGCCGTCGTTATTATAGATTGCCCGAAATGGCCGTTTGGATAATCGCAATCGGATGAAGGAGGCAAGTTATGGCCTATGTCATCAGTGACGACTGTGTAGCCTGCGGGACCTGCCAGCCGGAATGCCCGGTGGAAGCGATCTCGGAAGGCAACCCCTACGTGATCGACCCGGACAAGTGCGTCGACTGCGGCGCCTGCGCCGCGGTCTGCCCGGTGGACGCGATCTCCGAGGGAGACTAGCCCGTCAACCATCCCCCCCGGTCCCCGGCCGCGGATCGGCCGGAGACCGGGGGAATGACCAGCAAGGAAGTGCCTATGTTTTCCAAATCATTCCGGAAGTGGCCCTGCCTGACCGCGGCTTTCCTGGCCGCCGGACTGGTCTGCCTCGCCTCGCCGGGGCGGGCCGGCTTGCTTCTCTCCCGGACCGAGACCCCCGGAAGCCCTTCCCGGGCGGAACTGGAAAGGGAACTGCTGATCGACGCCCTGACCTCGGCCGGCTTAAGCCGGGAGGAGGCGGCCGATCGGACCGCCGTCCTGACCGAAGAAGAGATCCGGCGTCTGGCCGACGCCCGGCTGGCCCTGGCGGCGGGCGGCGAGGAAGACGAGAGCGGGCGGGCGCTCCGGGTCGGGCTGGCGATCGTGGTCGTCCTGGCCCTGATCACCGGCATCTACCTCTTTGCCGAATCGGACTGAGGCGCCCGGGCGCCTCCGCCGCGGCGATCCTCCACCCGGCCTGGATCAGATGAAGCTTCGCGGGGTCTTGACGCTGCCCATCCTCCTGACCGCGGCCCCGATCGTCTTCCCCGGCCAGCACCTGATCGACGGAGTCCCCTACCTCCGCCAGGAACGTTTCTTCTGCGGGCCGGCCTGCCTGGGGATGGTCTTCGGCTACTGGGGGGTGATCATTCCCCAGGAGCGGCTGGCCGCCGAGCTTTACCGGAAGAAGCTTTCCGGCTCGCTCAACCTCGACCTCCTGGTCTCCGCCCGGCGGCACGGCTTCGCCGCGGCGATGCACCGGGGTTCCCTGGAACTGCTCAAGAGCTACCTGAACCGGAACGTCCCGGTGATCGCCCTGGTCCGGGTATCGTCCGAGCCGGAACGCTACCATTACCTGGTGGTCTTCGGCTACAGCGACCAAACCCGGACCCTGACCGTTCATTCCGGGAAAATCCGGGCCGGAGAAATCGGGTACTCCGAGTTTGACCGGGACTGGCAGGCCGCCGACCGCTGGATGCTGACGGTGGAGAGGAAGGAGGAACCTTAAATGAGCCCGGTCAAGGGGGGAAGAATCGCCGCCGGGATCCTCTGCCTGGTTCTCTCGGGTTGTTCTTCCTACCGGGTGACCGTCCAGGGTGTGGAAGTTGACCGGCTGATCGAGAGCCGGAAGGCCCCGTCCGCCCCGGAAGCGGAAAAGCGTGAGGCCGTCTTCCACAACGATCTCGGGGTTCTCCTGGAGCGGGAAGACGACCTGGCCGGGGCCCTGAAGCAATACCGGCTGGCCCGCCAGAAGGATCCCGGCCTGGTCCCGGCCTACGTCAACGCCGGGAATGTCAGGGTCAAGCTGGGCGAACTGGGAGAAGCCAAGCGGCTCTACCGGGCCGCCCTGGACCGGGATCCGGCCAACCCCCGGGCGCTGAACAACCTGGCCTGGGCGATGATCCTGGAAGACGGGGACCTGGACGGGGCGATCTCGCTTCTCACCCTGGCCCTGGCCTCCGACCCGGAACATCCCTACCTGTACCTGGACACGATGGGCTGGGCCCTCTACCGCCGGGGCGATGTCGAGGACGCCCTTTCCACCCTGGCCCTGGCCCTCGAGCAGACCCCGGAAGAGGAGGCCTACCTGCGCGCGGAGACCCACCACCACCTGGCGGTGATCCTGCGGGAAGCCGGAAAAAAGGAGGAGGCCGCCCGCCACCTCCGGGAGAGTATCCGGTACCGGCCCGACCCTCAGCGGGAGCGGGAACTGGAAATACTGACGGATTAAATCGGGATCGCTATCGGGTTCGAAAACAAACCAGCAGACCTTCGATACCGATAGCGATCCCGATAGCGATAGCGATTGGATGATGGAAAGCAACCCGGTCATCGAGACGATCACCTCCGACGATCCGGCCGTCCGGGACCGGACGGCGGAGGAGCTCCTGGCCGGCCGGACCGAGGAGGAACTGCTCCGGCTGGCCGGGGAGATCGATATCTTCCTCTGGCGGAGCAATAACCTCTACCAGAGGGTCCGGGCCGGGCTCTTCCTCTTCGCCATCTACCGGTTTTTCCTCCCGGCGGCCGCCGGGCTCCGTTCGGAACCGCTCCCGGCCGGCGCCGGGCGGCTGCTCCGGGGGCAGGACTGGACCGGCGCCCTGAGGCTGCTCCGGCCGGTCCTCAAGGCCGGCGCCCCGGAACCGGCCCGCTCGGCGGCCGCCGAGGCCTACTACCGCTTCGCCTTCAGTCTGCTCGGGGAACAGGTCCACGAGGCGATCGCCCGGACCGAGGGGAACGGGGAGATCTTCGGGCTCTCCCGGATCGACCGCTACCCCTTCCGGGTGCTTTCGCCCTACACCGTCCCCGATCCGGCCACCGGCCTCTATCCCCTCGGGCGCGACTGCAGCCCGGTCCGGATCGATCCCTGCCACTCCGGGTGGTCGGACATCTTTTTCCTGGCGATGGACGCCCCCCGCTCGGCGCGGGTGGTCAACATCTCGGTCGATATCGCCCGGCGGGGAGAGGGTCCCCCCCGGCCCCCGGTCGAGTGCTACAGCCGGGTGATCGACCGGCCCGCCCTGAGGCTGGTCTCGCTCGATCTGGGCGCGGTCCGGGAGATCACCTCCACCTCCGACCTCTTCGACTTCGATTCCGACCCGCTCTGTCTGCTCAAGGCCGGGGTGATCGCCTCCGGCCTGGTCCCGCCCTCCTTCCGCGAAGACGACGTGGCCCTGCTGAAGATCCTCAGCAAGCTGCTGGGGCGGGGCCGGGGGATCGAGCTGATCACCCGGGTCCGCCACCTCCCCCCCGGCTCCCGGATGGCCGTCTCGACCACGCTGCTGGCGACGATCATCGCCCGGCTGATGCGGATGACCGGCCAGCTCGCCTGCCCGGAAGGCGAGCTGACCGACCGGCAGCGGCGACTGGTCGTCTCCCGGGCCATCCTCGGGGAATGGCTGGGCGGGTCCGGCGGCGGCTGGCAGGACGCCGGCAGCCTCTGGCCGGGGATCAAGATCATCGAGGGGGTGGAGGCCGGGACCGACGACCCCGAACACGGCGTCAGCCGGGGGAGACTGCTGCCCGAGTACCGGGTCATCCCCCCGGAGGAGCTTCCCCCGGAGATCGACCGGACCCTGCGCGAGAGCCTGGTCCTCGTCCACGGGGGGCTGGCCCGCGACGTCGGCCCGGTCCTGGAACTGGTCACCGACAAGTACCTCCTGCGGCTGAAGGAGGAGTGGGAGGCCCGGAAACGGGAAAAACTTTACTTCGACCGGATCGCGGAGGCGCTGAAGCGGGGGGATATGGCCGAACTGGGGCGCTGGACGAACGAGGATTGGGAGCGTGGGACCAAGGAGATCATTCCCGCCGCCACCGACGCCTACACGGAGGAGCTGATCGCCCGGGTCCGCGAGCGCTGGGGGGATAAGTTTTACGGCTTTCTGATGCTGGGGGGGCAGGCCGGCGGCGGGATGGCCTTCATCGTCGATTCCTCGATCCATTCCCGCTGCCTCGAGGAGATGCCCGTCCTGATGGGGGAGGTAAAGGCGCGCTACCGGCGGGCCCTCCCCTTCGCGATGGAGCCGGCGGTCTTCGACTTCTCCCTCAACCGCCACGGGATCCGGAGCGAGCTGCTCCGGGGAGAAAACACCCGCCCCCCGGCCGAGTACGGCCGGCTTCCCGAACCGGGCGGACCGGAGAAAGAAACCTCCCCGGCCGGCCCGCCTCTCCCGCCCCCGGCCGGTTTCGACGCCGAGCTCCACCAACGCAACCGCGAACTCTACCGCCGGGGCGAGGTCTCCCTGGCCGCCAACCGCCTGCCCCGCCGGACCGAGCTCGAGGACCCCGGCGGGGAGGAGATCACCCCGCTGCCGGAGGCGGAAAGCCAGGATTATCGCTTCTGCCGGGCCCTGGGGGAGGCGGCCCTGCGGAAAGGGGCGGCGGCGGTGGTCACCCTGGGCGGGGGCTTGGGGAGCCGCTGGTCGCCGGGCGGTGAGGTGGTGAAGCTGCTCAGCCCGGTCCTCTTCCTCCACGGCCGTCACCGCTCCTTCCTCGAGATCCACCTGGCCAAGACCGCCCGGACCGGCCGGGACTACCGCCGCCCCTTCCAGCACGCGGTCACCACCAGCCCCCTGACCGAGGAGCCGGTCGCCGAGGCCCTGGCGGGATTTCAAAAAGCGGACGGGGCGGTCTCGGCGGTCCTCTCCCCGGCCGGGGCCCTGGTCGGGCGGCTCTACCCCCGGGAGGACGACCTCCGGGATTATTACCGTCCCCGGATCCGGGGGATCCGCGACCGGGAGAAACGGAGACGGGCCCGGGACCGGCTCGACCGCCTGATCCGCTGGACCCGCCAAAGGGGGCCGGGCGAGGACCTCGATCTCGGTCCGGCCCGGGGACGGTTCCATCCCCCCGGCCACTGGTACGAGATCCCCAACCTGATCCGGAACGGGACCCTGGGCCGGATGCTGGAGGAGAACCCGGACCTCGATTACCTCCTGGTCCACAACGCCGACACCCTGGGGGCCCGCCTCGACCCGCTGGTCCTCGGGGTCCACATCTTCTCGAAGAAAACCATCAGCTTCGAAGTGATCCCCCGCCTCTGGGAGGACCGGGGCGGCTTCCCCGCCCGGGTCGACGGGAGCTGCCGGATTCTGGAAGCGGGTTCGCTCCCCCGGGAGGAGGACGAGTTCCTCTTTACCTCCTACAACTCGCTGACCAACTGGATCAGCCTCGACCCCCTGCTCGACCGGTTCGGACTGACCCGCGACGATCTCCGGGGGGCGGGGAGGGATCCGGAAGCCGACCGGCGGGTCGGGGCCGCCCTGGCGGAAATCGAGGAGGAGATCCCGGTCTACCTGACCCTGAAGGAGACCCTCCTCCCCGGCGGTTGGGAGGAGGGGCCGGTCCCGGCGGCCCAGTGCGAGCGGCTCTGGGGGGAGATGTCCGCCCTCGAGGGGCTGGCGGCCGGGTTTATCCGGGTCGACCGCGGACGCGGTCGGCAGATCAAGGACCCCCGGACCCTCGACCACGGACTCCGGGACGGTTCCCTCGCCTCGATCGGCGGCCTGGATTTCCGCACAGGCCGGCGGCCTGTGCCACCAATTTCAGGGGGTAGCACAGGCGGCCCGCCTGTGCCACCAATTTCGGGGGGTAGCACAGGCGGCCCGCCTGTGCCACCAATTTAAGGAGGCAGCACAGGCGGCCCGCCTGTGCTGTAAGGCCCGCCGGTGAATAATGTGGGTTACAGGTTGCCAAGCAGCAACTTAGCCTGATTTATGAAATAATCGGGTTAACCCCGATTTTTCCTCTTGCCATTACCCTCCCGGTCTGGATAAGATAACGCGTCCCCGAAACCGCCGGCGGGGAATTTTTTTCATCCGGACGGCGGCCGCGAGTCAATTGTTATGCCACTGTCAAAAATTTTATCAAAAGGAATGAAACCACAGAGACCACTGAGAGAATTGAGTATCAATTTTTCAACTTTGAAATAATCATGGGAAAGAAGTCGGACACCGCAACTTAATGGTATTCAAGAAAACACTGAGGGGAAGAAAGAGTATTTAATCTCTTATATTTACCCTCTGTGTTCTCTGTGGTTATTTTTTTGACAGAACCATTTTTCCCAGAAAAGAGGACATTATGAAAAAGTTCACCCCCATTCATCCGACCAGCAACATCTGGCGGGAGCCGACCGGCAAGAGGCTCCAGGTCCAGGACGTGGAAAAGCCCAACCTCTTTCGGGACCTCTTCCCCTATACCGAGGTCCCCCGGATCCCCTTCGACGGGGTCACCATCCCGGTCGACCCGGCCGAGGAGCCGGTCATCACCTGCACCACCTTCCGGGACGGCCAGCAGGCCCGGCCGCCTTACTCGGTCGAAGAGATCGTCGCCATCTACGACCTGCTGCATAAGCTGGGCGGACCCGAGGGGATCATCCGCCAGTGCGAGTTCTTCCTCTACTCCGACAAGGACAAGGAGGCGGTCCGCAAGTGCCTGGAGCGGGGCTACCGCTACCCGGAGATCACCGGCTGGATCCGGGCGGTGGAGAAGGACTTCCAGCTGGTCAAGGAGATGGGGCTGAAGGAGACCGGGATCCTCACCTCGGCCTCCGATTACCACATCTTCCTCAAGCTCAAGTCGACCCGGGAAAAGGCCCTCGACAAGTATCTCGGCCTGGTCAAGGCGGCTCTGGCCAGCGGGGTCATCCCCCGCTGCCACTTCGAGGACATCACCCGGGCCGACATCTACGGCTTCATCGTCCCCTTCGCCCAGCAGCTGATGGAACTGGCCGAAGAGGCGAAGACCAAGATCAAGATCCGCCTCTGCGACACGATGGGCTACGGGGTCCCCTGGGCCCAGGCCGCCCTGCCCCGGTCCGTGCCGAAACTGGTCCGGGCCCTCCACAAGGACGGGGGCGTACCCAAGGAGTGGCTGGAGTGGCACGGCCACAACGACTTCCACCTGGTCACCGCCAACGCCCTCTCGGCCTGGCTCTTCGGCTGCGCCGGGCTCAACGCCACCGTCCTCGGCTTCGGGGAGCGGACCGGGAACACCCCGATCGAGGTCGCCTGCGTCACCCACGCCGAGCTGACCGGCTCGATGAACGGGATGGACTTCTCGGTGATCACCGAGCTGGCCGAGTACTTCAAGGAGGAGATCCACTTCCGGATCCCCCACAATATGCCCCTGGTCGGGAAGGACTTCAACATCACCCGGGCCGGGATCCACGCCGACGGAGCGATCAAGAACGAGGAGATCTACAACATCTTCGACACCGGCAAGCTCCTCAACCGGCCGCCCTCGGTCTCGGTCACCGACAAGTCGGGGATCTCCGGGATCCTCTACTGGATCCAGACCCAGACCGACCTGAAGACCGACGGTCTGACCAAGAACCATCCCGGGGTGGTCAACCTGCGGGACTGGGTGGACGAGGTCTACCGGGAGGGGCGGACCACCTCGATCTCCTCCGACGAGATGATGGCCGAGGTCAAGAAGCACCTCCCCCACCTCTTCCGGTCGGAGTTCGACCGGATCAAGGACCGGGTCGGGGCGATCGCCCTCGACCTGGTGACCGAGATGGTGACCAACCCGGCCATCCGCTCGATGGACCCGAAGCTCCAGGAACCGGTCCTCGAGGATTACATCGTCAAGGACCCCTTCATCAAGTACCTCTACATCACCGACACCAAGGGGATCAAGGTCACCCGCAACGTCGTCCACCCCTACGACCGGGCCAAGTACGATCGGGAGTTCGAGCTCCACCAGGACTTCTCCGACCGGAACTGGTTCGTCCGGCCGATGAAGGACGGCGAGGCCCACATCACCGACTTCTACATCTCCCGGTTCGACGGCACCCTCTGCGTCACCGTCTCCGCCCCGATCCGGGACGAGCGGGAGGAGATCGTCGGGGTGCTCGGGGCGGACATCCGCTTCGAGGACGCGGCCAAGCTCGAGGAGGGAGAGGAGCACCTGCACTATGAAGAGTGAGCCGATGACCGGGGCGACCGAGAAGTTCCGCCGCATCCTCGAAGGCCAGCTCGACCGGGTGGAGAAACTCCGGTCCGCCCCCGGGTGGATCGACTACCGGGAACTGAAACCGCTCCGGATCGGGGTGATCGGCGGCGACGGGATCGGTCCGATCATCGGCCGCGCGGCCCGGCGGGTCCTGGAGGAGGTCCTGGCCGGAGAGGTGAATTCCGGCCGGATCGAGTTCAGGGACATCGAGGGGCTGACGATCGAAAACCGGGCGGCGGCCGGAAAGGCGATCCCGGAGGATATCCTGGAAGAGATCAGGCAATGCCCGGTGATCCTCAAGGGCCCGACCACCACCCCGAGAAAGGGCGACCCCTGGCCGAACATCGAGTCGGCCAACGTGGCGATGCGCAAGGCCCTCGACCTCTTCGCCAACGTCCGCCCGGTCCGGGTCCCCGGACCGGGGATCGACTGGACCTTCTTCCGCGAGAACACCGAGGGAGCCTACGTCCTGGGAAGCGATGGGTTTATGGTCGGGAAGGACCTGGCCATCGACTTCAAGGTGATCACCCGCCCCGGGGCCGAGCGGATCATCCGCCTGGCCTTCGAGTTCGCCCGGAAGAACAAGATCGGCCGGGTGACCGCGGTGACCAAGGCCAACGTGATCAAGACCACCGACGGCCTCTTCCTCGACACCTTCGCCGCCGTCGCCGGCGAGTACCCGGAGATCGAGGCCGACGACTGGTACATCGACATTATGACCGCCAAGCTGCTCGATCCGGCCCGGAGGACGCAGTTCAAGGTCTTCGTCCTCCCCAACCTCTACGGGGACATCCTGACCGACGAGGCCGCCCAGCTCCAGGGCGGGGTGGGAACGGCCGGATCGGCCAACATCGGCCGCAGATACGCGATGTTCGAGGCCATCCACGGCAGCGCCCCCCGGATGATCGCCGAGGGCCGGGGCGAGTTCGCCGACCCCTTCAGTATGATCCGGGCGGCGGCGATGCTCCTGGCCCACATCGGTTTTCCCGAAAAGGCGAAAAAGCTCGAACGGGCCCTGGATATCTGCGGAAACCTGGAGAAGAAACTGGCCGTCACCGGCCGGCCGGGGGGGGCGACCACCGCCGAGATCTCCGACTACCTGCTGGAGACGATGGCCGACCCCGGACTGGACGCGAAGTGGGAGAGGCTGACCCGGGGCTGAAGGCGGGGGCAAAAGCCTTGAACGATCACCGGGAACTGCTGAAAAAAGCCGGGCGGCCGGCCCGGGAATCGCTCCGGCTCCACCCCCGCTACCGGGGCAAGATCGAGATCGTCCCCAAGTGCCGGATCTCCTCGCTCGACGACTTCGCCGTCTGGTACACCCCGGGGGTGGCCGCCGCCTGCACCGCCATCCAGCGCGACCCGGGGCTGGTCTACCGCTACACCAACAAGTGGAACACGGTGGCCGTGGTCACCGACGGCTCCCGGGTCCTCGGCCTGGGGGACATCGGCCCCGAGGCGGCCCTGCCGACGATGGAGGGCAAGGCGCTGCTCTTCAAGTACCTGGGCGGGGTGGACGCCTTCCCGGTCTGCCTCGACACCCGCGACCCGGAAGAACTGATCCGGACGGTAAAGATCCTCCAACCCTCCTTCGGCGGGATCAACCTCGAGGACATCGCCCAGCCCGGCTGCTTCGAGATCCTCGACCGGCTGCGGGCCGAGTGCCGGATCCCGGTCTGGCACGACGACCAGCAGGGGACCGCCGCCGTCACCCTGGCCGGTCTGATCAACGCCCTCGAAGTGGTGAAAAAGGAGATCGGCCGGGTGAGGATCGCCCTGGTCGGGGCGGGCGCGGCCAACCTCTGCATCGCCCGGCTGATCATCGGCTACGGGGCCGACCCGGCCCGGATCGTCATCGCCGACAGCAAGGGCACCCTCCACCGGGGCCGGAGGGATCTGGAGAAGACCCACGCCCGGAAGTGGGAGATGTGCCTGAAGACCAACCCCGACCGGGCGGAAGGCGGGATCGCCGGGGCGATGAAGGGGGCCGACGTGGTCATCGCCCTCTCCCGGCCCGGCCCGGGGACCATCCTCCCGGAATGGATCGCCGGGATGGCCGACGACCCGGTCTGCTTCTTCTGCGCCAACCCGGTCCCCGAACTCTGGCCCTGGGAGGCGAAGGAGGCCGGGGCCCGGATCGTCGCCACCGGGCGGAGCGACTTCCCCAACCAGGTCAACAACTCGCTCGGTTTCCCGGGAATCTTCCGGGGCGCGCTCGACGTGCGGGCCGCGACCATCAGCGACGGGATGTGCCGGGCCGCCGCCGAAGAGCTGGCCGCCTTCGCCCGGGAACGGGGGATCGACGAGGAGTACGTCACCCCGACGATGGCCGACCGGGAGGTCTATCCCCGGGTAGCGGTCGCCGTCGGGCTGGCCGCGATCGAAGAGGGACTGGCCGCCGAACCGCTGAGCCGCGACGAGCTGAAGAACCGGGCCGAGACGATCATCAACCGCGCCCGGCTCGAAACCGAGACCCTGATGCGCGAGGGCTTGATCGACTGAGACAAATATTCACCGCAGAGAACGCAAAGAAAAAGATATTCACCGCAAAGACGCAAAGGACGCAAAGAAAGATTTGAGTTTCAGTTCGAGAATATAAACTCTGTTCTGACACTCACAGTAGTGCCAAATCGTAATTCCTGTCGGCTAAATAAACTATAAATTCTCTTTGCGTCCTTTGCGCTCTTTGCGTCTTTGCGGTTCAATTTTTACTGGTGGTTGGTTATGCGCTCTGTTAAGGCTGCACAGGTTAGCGAAGCCGTCGCCCGGCTTTACCGGGAGGCGGCCTGCTCGCCCGACCCGGGCCTGGAGGCGGCCCTGGCGGCCGGGCGGGAGCGGGAGGAATCCCCCGCCGGGCGGGCCGTGCTCGACGATCTGATCGAGAACCTCCGCCTGGCGCGGGAGTCCGGCGCTCCCCCCTGCCAGGACACCGGCACTGCCGTGGTCTTCATCGAACTGGGACAGGATCTCCGGATCGAGGGAGGAAACCTCCACGAAGCGGTGGACGAGGGGATCCGCCGGGCGGTCCGGGAGGGTTACCTCCGGCCCTCGATCGTCGCCGACCCCCTGCGGCGGGAAAACACCGGGGGCAACACCCCGGCCGTCCTCCACCCGGAGATCGTTCCCGGCGACCGGCTGAAGATATCCGTGGCCGCTAAGGGGGCGGGGAGCGAGAATATGTCCGCCCTGAAGATGATGACCCCGGCGGCCGGAGACGACGAGATTGCCGGCTTCGCTGCCGGGGTGGTGGAGAAGGCGGGAGCCTCCGCCTGCCCCCCGGTGATCGTCGGGATCGGGATCGGGGGCAACTTCGAGACCGCTCCGCTCCTGGCCAAGAAGGCCCTCCTCAAGCCGCTCGGGGAGCGCCATCCCGACCACTTCTACGCCGCCCTCGAAAAGAAGGTGATCGAGCGGGTCGACCGGACCGGAGTCGGCCCCGGTGGGCTGGGCGGGCGGTTCACCTGCCTCGACTGCCACATCCTCGCCGCCCCCTGCCACATCGCCTCCCTCCCGGCGGCCGTCAACCTCGACTGCTGCCTCCCCCGCCACCAGACCGCCCTTCTTTAACTAATTTTCACCGCAAAGACGCAGAGAACGCAAAGGAACGCAAAGGAAGATTAGAGTTCCAGTTCGAAAATCTAATCTCCATTCTGCAACTATAAGTAGCGCCGAATTGTAATTTCTCTCGGATTAATAAACTTAAAATTCCTCTTTGCGTTCTTTGTCGAAGATCCTGAGCGAAGTCGAAGGGCGTCTTTGCGGTGAATTTCTTTTCTTTATGCCTTTGCGGTTCGTTATTGAAGTGAGTTGAGCGTGAATGTTGCCATCGTGATCGTCTCCTGGAACGGGAAGGACGACCTCCTCGACTGCCTGGCTTCCCTGGAGAAACTCAAGCCGCCCCGGCCCCGGGTGATCGTGGTCGACAACGGCTCCGCCGACGGAACCGCTCCGGCGGTCAGGGAAAAATTTCCCGGGGTCGATCTCCTCCGCCTCCCGGAGAACCTCGGCTTCGCCGGGGGAAACAACCGGGGGATCGAGCGGGCCCTGGCGGGCGGCGCCGAGTTCGTCTGCCTCCTCAACAACGACACCGCCGCCGACCCCGGCTTCCTCCGGGAACTGCTCCGGGCCGCCGGGGAGTTTCCCCGGGCCGGGATCCTCGGCTCCCGGGTCCTCTACCGCTCCCGGCCGGAGACGGTCTGGAGCCAGGGCATCTCGGTGGGGCGGCTGACCGGGCGGGTATACGCCGCCGGCCATAACCGCCCGGCCGGCAAAGTCCCCGCGATCCCGGAAAAGGTGGCCGGGGTAACCGGGGCGGCGATGCTCCTCCGGACGGAGACCCTGGCCGAGACCGGCCTCTTCGACGAGGATTACTATCTCTGCTTCGAGGATCTCGACCTCTGCCGGCGGGCGCGGGAGAAGGGTTGGGAGGTGATGACCGTCCCCGCCTCCCGGGTTTACCACTCGGTCAGCCGCTCGATGGGGGGAGAGTACTCCTTCCGGGTGGTTTATTACTCGACCCGAAACCACTTCCTCCTCCTCAACCGCCGCTTCCCTCTCCCCCTCCTTCCCCGGGTTTTCCGCAACCTCCTGATCGGCGTTTACACCCTCCTCTTCGCCCTTTCCACCGCCGGTTTCCAGCCCCGCCCCTGGGCCCGCGGGCTGCTCGATTATGCCCGGGGCCGCTTCGGGAAAATTGCCCTTGACGGGGAACACCCGGAGTGAGATATAAGCGCCGGCAGAGTCGAACCGCCGGAAGGGTCGGACTTTTCCGGTAAACGGGGGACGCCCCCGATCAACCGTCATCAGGAAGGAGAAGAAAGCTATGCCCGCGAAGAAGAAAACCGCCGCCCCGAAAAAGGCGGCCAAGAAAAAGACCGCCGCCGCCTCAAAGCCGGCGGCGAGAAAGCCGGCCGCCCGGAAAAAGGCCGCCGGGAAAGCCGCGGCGAGGAAGACGGCCCCCCGGAAGAAACCGGCCGCGAAGAAAGCCGTTGTCCCGAAAACGCCGGCCCCCTCTCCGGCCCCGCCCCGACCCGGCCTCGACCGCCGGGAGATCCAGCGGCAAATCCGGGTCGCGGCCTACTACCGGTTCCTCCGGCGGGGGCGGCGCCACGGCGGCCACCTCCGGGACTGGCACGAAGCGGAGAAGGATATCCTCTCCCGGCTTTGATGGGGATTGGGGAGTAGGCAGTGGGGAGTGGGGGCTTAAAAACAACCGGAAAGCCGCGGCGGCGGAAGCGGCGGACCGGGAAGAAATCCTGGGAGCGGCCCCTGCCGCCGATCGACCGCTCCGCCCTCGCCCTCCCCGACGATCCCGACTTTATCTTCCGCTTCGCCGTTTACGGCGACAACCAGCGGGGGGTCCCGGTTCACCGCCGGATCGCCAAGGCTATCCTGATCTCCGGGGCCGAGGTCGTCCTCCACGTCGGCGACTACGTCCAGGACGGGAAAAATTCCGGTCAGTGGGACGAACAGTTCCTCCTCCCGGCCCGGCGCCTCCTCGAGCGGACCCGCTTTCTCGGCGTCCCGGGCAACCACGACAAGAACAGTCCCCGCTACTACGAGATCCTCCGGCCGCCGGGGGGAGAACCCCGGTTCAAGGCGGTCCGGGACCCGGTCGCCTTCTTCGGCCTCGACAGCAACCGGGGGCTCTCCCGGCAGGCCGGCTGGCTCGACGGTCAGCTCTCGGATACCGGGGAACCCTGGAAGGTGGTCTTCTTCCACGAGGCCCCCTACTCCTCATCCTGGCCCTGGCCGGGCGGGGCGCTCAAGACCCGGAAACATTTCCTACCCGTCCTGGAAAAACACCGGGTCGACCTGGTCTTCGCCGGCCACATCCACAACTACGAGCGCTTCCACAAGGCCGGGATCCCCTACATCATCACCGGCGGGGGCGGCGACACCCTGGCCAAGCCGGAACAGCTGAAGAACCCCTACCTGGTCTGGTCGGCGAAGAAGCACCACTTCATCACCGCCGACGTCTACCCCGGCCGGATCGAGGTCCTCGCCCGGGACCCGGCCGGGGTCCCCTTCGACGGGGTGATCGTGGAGAAGGAGAGCGAGCCCCGGGAAATCGGGCTGGAGACCCGCCGCCGCTACAAAGGACCACGGCCGAAGTCCTTCCCCAACAGCCTCGGGGGGAGAAATCACTTCCGCTGATTTCCCCTAACTCGCGCTTCGTACTCGTACTCGGCTTTGCCAGCCCTGATTTCAGGCTTTCGAGCACGAAGTATGAGTAGGAGTTTAGGTCACCAGCTGTCCCGTGCCGTCGATGACGAATTTGTAGGAGCAGAGCTCCCGCAGCCCGATCGGGCCCCGGGCGTGGAGTTTCTGGGTCGAGATCCCCATCTCCGCCCCCATCCCGAAACGGTTGCCGTCGGTGAAGCGGGTGGAGGCGTTCCAGAAGACCGCCGCCGAATCCACCGACTTCTGGAAAGTCCGGGCGGCGGCCTCGTCGGCGGTGACGATGGTCTCGCTGTGGTGGCTCCCGTAGCGGTTGATGTGGGCGATCGCCGATTCCAGGGAATCGACCACCCCGACCGCCAGGATCGGGGCGAGGTACTCGGTCTCCCAGTCCGACTCCGCGGCGTCCACCGGCGCCGGGTCGAGGCCGGCCGGGGCCAGGGAACGGGCCCTCCGGTCGAGCCGCAGTTCCACCCCCTTCCCGGCCAGGGCGGCCATCACCCGGGGGAGGAAGGCGGGGGCGACCGCCGCGTGGACCAGGAGGGTCTCGGCGGCGTTGCAGACCGCGTACTTCTGGGTCTTGGAGTTGACGGCGATCTCCCCGGCCATCTCCAGGTCGGCCGCGGAATCGATATAGACGTGGCAGTTGCCGGCGGCGGCGAAGAGCAGCGGCACGGTGGCCGCCTCGAGCAGCGCGGCCTTCAGCCCCTCCCCGCCCCGGGGGATCAGGAGGTCGATGTAGCGCTCCTGCGAGGCGAAATCCCCCAGGGCTTCGTGGCCGCCGCCGGAGGCCAGCTGGAGGGCGCCGGGCGGAAGTCCCGAACTCTCCAGGGCGCGGGACGCGGCGGCGACGATCGCCCGGTCGGAGCGGCGGGCGATCGAGGAACCCCTCAAGATCACCGCGTTGCCGGCCTTCAGGGCCAGGCAGGAGGCGTCGGCCGAGACCTCGGGCCGGGCCTCGTAAACGATCGCCACCACCCCCAGGGGAACCCTGACCCGGCGGATGACCAGCCCGTTGGGCCGTTCCGTCCGCTCCAGTTCCTCGCCGACCGGGTCGGGAAGGGCGGCCACCTCCCGCACCCCCCGGATCGTCCCCTCGAGCTTGGCTTCGGTCAGCCGGAGCCGGTCGAGAAGCTGGGCCGCCACCCCCTTTTTTTCCGCGGCGGCGGCGTCTTCCCGGTTGGCCTGGAGAATTTCGCCGGACTTCGCTTCCAGGGCGTCGGCCATCGCCTCGAGGGCGGCGTTCTTGACCGCGGTCTCGAGGACCGCCATCCGGTAGGAGGCCTCCCGGGCCTCCCGGCAGATCTCTTCCATCCAGTTCGGTTTGGCATTGTCCGTCACGTCAAGGGCCTCCAGTTTATGAGGTTTGCGGGGAGAGATGTCGGAGTGATAGAGTGATGGAGTGTTGGAGTGATGAAGTGTTGGACGGATCACCGCCCGTCACGCCTTTATTGTTCCTCCCGGCTGCTTGAGGGGGATTTCCCTTCCCGGCGGAAACAACTGTTTCTCGACCGGACATCCTTATGTTATCATCAACCGGTTTTCTTCGGAAACGAAAAACCCCGGGATGAAAACACCTGATATCCGATGACCGGCGAGCGAAAACGGCCGGCGGCGGGCAAGCGGGGCTGGAGCCGGTGGACCGCCCTCTTTTTTTTCCTGATCCTGGCCGGGGGGGCCGGCCTGGCCCGCTGGGAGACGATCCGGGCCGACCGGGAGCGGCGGGAGGAGCTGACCGAGCGGGCGGTCCGAACGGCCGGGGCCCTCAACCCCAACCTGGTCGCGGCGGCGGCCGGATCGGAAACCGGCCCGGCCTACCGCCGCCTCAAGGATTACCTGGAGATCCTCCGGAAGGCCATCCCCGGTTCACGCAGCGTCTACCTCCTCGGCCGCCGGGAAGACGGAAAGATATTTTACCTCGCCGACAGCGAGGAACCCGATTCGCCGGATCACTCCCCCCCCGGGCAGGTCTGCGACCAGGACACGGTCCGGGGGCGGATCTTCGCCGACGGCCAGCCGGCGGCGGAAGGTCCGCTGGCCGACCGCCGGGGAACCTGGGTCTCCGGCCTGGCCCCGGTGATCGATCCGGGCAGCGGCCGGGTGTCGGCGGTGCTGGGGGTGGACATCGACGCCGGGGACTGGAACCGGAACCTCTTCCGGGCTGCGATCCCGGCAATTCTTCTGACCCTGGTCCTCTCCGCCCTCCTCCTGGCCGGGACCGCCGTCCTCGCCCGGCGGGAGCGGCGGGCCGGAGAGGGACCCGGCCGGCCGCGCCGGTTCGAGCCCTGCTGGGCGGCGGCCTTCGGCCTGACCCTGACCGCCTTCGCCGTCTTCGCCGCCCAGCGGTTGGAGAACCGGGGCCGGCTGGACTTCTTCCGCCGGCTGGCCTGGACCCGGACCGCCCTGATCGCCGACGGCCTCCGCGACCTCCGCGACTCCGAACTGGAAACCCTGACCCGGTTCTTCGAAGCCAGCGAAGAGGTCACCGCGGAAGAGTTCAGGCTCTTCACCGGGGCCCTGACCTGCTCGACGACGGTCACTTCCTACCAATGGGCTCCGGCCCTCCCGGCCGGGGCGGCAACCGCCCCCGGGGAACCCGGGGAAGCCCGCCCGGACCGCTACCCGATCCTCTACGCCGAACCCCCCGGAACCGGGGAGTTCCTCCTCGGCCGCGACCAGGGGGCGGACCCGGCCCGGCGGGCGGCGATGGCGGAGGCCGAGGCGTCCGGAAGAGCCACGGCCGTCATCCTTCCCGCCCCGGACGGCGAGGCGGAAGGCGGAAAGGAACTGCTGATCTTCCGGCCCTTTTTCCGCCCGGGCAAGAAAGATCCGGAGGGCTTTCTCTCCGCGAAGCTCCGCCCGGAGACCCTCCTCCCGGCCGAAAAGGACGCCCACTTCGAGATCTTCTTCGCCCGGCCGGGGGGCCGGTTCGAACTGCTGGCTTCTTCCTGCCCCGGAAAACTCCTGCCGCCGCCGGACCTCGCCGCCGGCCGCTTTCTGGCCGCCTTCGGAGGGGTCTTCCGCCTGGAGGTCCACCCGGGTCCGGATTTCTTCCCCGGATTCCGGTTCCGGACCGGGGCGGCCGCCGGCCTGATCGGGCTTCTGATCACCGCCGGGCTGGTGATCCTGGTCGCGGCCCCGGCCCGGGTCCGAGCCCGGCTGGAACGGAAGGTCGCCGAGCGGACCGCCGAGCTCCGGGAGAGCCGGGACAGCTACCTCCAGCTGGCCGACCAGACCGGAACCTACACCTGGGAAGTGGACGCCTCCGGACTCTACACCTACGTCAGCCCGGTGGCGGAGCGGGTGATCGGCTACCGCCCCGAAGAGCTGGTCGGCCGGAAGCGCTTCTACGACATCCACCCGGAAACCGGACGGGAGGAGTTCAAGGCGGCGGCGCTGGCGGTCTTCCGGGAGAAGGGGACCTTCACCAACCTGGAGAACCCGGTCCGGGCCCGGGACGGCCGGACCGTCTGGGTCCTGACCAGCGGTTATCCCCTCCTCGACCCCGACGGCAACCTGCTCGGCTACCGGGGCGGAGACACCGACATCAGCGAGCTGAAGCGGACCGCGGCCGAACGGGAGCGGCTGCTGGCCGAGGCGGAAGAGGGCCGGAGGGTGCTGCTCAAGGTGCTCGAGGAAGAAAAGCGCCAGGCCGCCGAACGGGACCGGCTCGAGGACCAGGTCCGGCAGAAGCAGAAGCTGGAGACGGTCGGGCGGCTGGCCGGGGGCGTGGCCCACGACTTCAACAATATGCTCTCGGTGATCCTGGGTTTCTGCGAACTGGCCCTGGAAAAGGCCGCCGACCGCCCCGGGCTGCGGAGCGACCTGGAAGAGATCCAGCGGGCGGCTCACCGCTCCGCCGACCTGACCCGGCGGCTCCTCACCTTCGCCCGGAAGCAGGTCATCTCCCCGAAGACCATCGACCTCAACGAGGCCGTGGAAAGTTCGCTGAAGATGCTGCGAAGGCTGATCGGGGAGGAGATCGAACTCGTCTGGCGCCCGGGAGCGGGCCTCCCTCCGACCCGGATGGACCCGGTCCAGTTCGACCAGGTCCTGGCCAACCTGGCCGTCAACGCCCGCGACGCCGTCAGGGGAGCGGGGCGGGTCGCGATCGAGACCGCCGCCGTCTCCCTGGCCGAGGAAGACCGGCGGGGAAACCCGGATTTTATCCCCGGGGACTACCTGGTGCTTTCGGTCATCGATAACGGGCAGGGGATGGACCGGGAAACCCGGGAGCAAATCTTCGAACCCTTCTTCACCACCAAGGAGGTGGGGGAAGGCTCCGGCCTCGGCCTGCCGGTGGTTTACGGGATCGTTACCCAGAACCTGGGCTGGATCGAGGTGGAGAGCGCTCCGAACCGGGGGACGACCTTTCGGGTCTACCTCCCGGCGGCGCCGGAGGCGGAGCCGGAGACCGGTCCGGAAGCGGAGAAGGGCGAGAAGGCCCGGGGCGGGGAGACCATCCTGGCGGTCGAGGACGAACCCGCCAACCTCCGGCTCCTGGAACGGATGCTGAAGAACCTCGGCTACAACGTGCTGGCCGCCGCCAGCCCGGCCGAGGCGCTGCGCCGGGCCGAATCCCATCCGGAGGGGATCGATCTCCTCGTGACCGACGTGATTATGCCGGGGATGAACGGCCGGGAGCTGGCCGACCGGCTGGTAAAAATCCACCCGAACCTGAAGTGTCTCTTCGTCTCCGGCTACACCGCCGAGGTTATCGGCCGGCACGGCGGGCTCGAGAAGGGGGTCAATTTCCTCCAGAAGCCGCTCCTCCTGAAACCCCTGGCCGCCGCCGTCCGCAAAGCCCTGGGCTGATCCTTCCGCCGGGACACCCCGATTCAGCGCCCGGCGGAAATTCTCTTTCGCTCTATCGCTCCCTTCGAGGCGACAGAACTGCGGTTTCACCGGCCTATGATCTTCAACCACCTTCGGGATGGAATCCGGAACGCCAAAGGCGTTCCACATTAAAGCCCGGGGCAATGCCCCGGGCTTTCGGTATCGAAGCCTGCTATCTCCGGCACCCTGAAGGGGTGCCACATCATATCACCGGGAATTCTCAGGATTTATCTTCCCTCGACCAGGCGGGTCAGGCGGAGGAGGAACTCCCTGACCTCGCCCACCCCGTTCAGACGGTAGCGGGCCAGGGTCTTGACGCCGGGAGGGCCGACCTTGATCGTGATTCCCTCAGCCTTGAGAACCTTGAAGGCGTCCTCGTCGGTCCGGTCGTCGCCGGCGTAAACGGTGAGAACTTTTCCCGATCCGGGCTTCGCCGCCTCCCGCCGGAGCAGGCTGACGGCGTTGCCCTTGTTCCAGGCGGTGGGCGGCCGGATCTCGATCACCATCTTCCCCTCCCCCAGCCTCAGCGCCTGCCGGGAGCGGTAGGGACCGGCCACCCGGAACACCGTGGCCCGGACCGTCTCCCGGTCTTCCGGCCGGACCCGGCGGTAGTGGACGGAGAGGGTCAGGCCCTTGTCCTCGACTTCGGCCCCGCCGATTCCGGCCAGCCGGCGGGATAATTTCCTCGCCACCGCCCGGAGCGCCGGCCGGGCGCGGCGGGCCGGGGGGTTGAGATACTCGAGATCGGGGCCCCGGATCTCCAGGCCGTGGTTGCCGGCATAGGTAACTCCGGGAAGACCGACCCTTTTTCGGACATCCTTTAATTCCCGTCCGCTGATCACCGCCAAAGTGAGGCCTTCGATACCCGCCAGCCGGCGGAGAATCTCCCGGGTGGAGCGGGCCAGACAGGCGGCGGCGGGGTCGCGGACGATCGGGGAGAGGGTTCCGTCGTAATCGAGGCAGAGCAGGACGCTATCGGCCCCGGCCAGTTTCCGGGCGACCCCGTCCCAGGCTGTGAAGAGATGGGGCACCTCTACTTTCCGATCTCCCCGGCGGTCTTTAAAAAGGTCGATACCCAGCGGAAGACGTCGTGGCGGCGGACCTGGCCCCTCAAGTAGCGCATCCGCTTCTCCTTTTCCTCGTCTCCCATCGTGAAGGCCCGGTGGATCGCCTCGGCGGTCCCCTCGGTGTCGTAGGGGTTGGTCAGGACCGCCCCCTTTTTCAGCTGCCGGGCCGCCCCGGCGAACTCGCTCAGGACCAGGACCCCCCGGTTGTCGATACAGCTGGCGCAGTACTCCTTGGCCACCAGGTTCATCCCGTCGTTGAGCGGGGTGATCAGGGCGATCTCGCAGGAGCGGTAGTGGGCGACCAGCTCGACCGGGGTCAGGGTTCCGAAGATGTAGTGGATGGGGACCCAGCCCAGCACGGTAAAATCACCGTTGATCCTCCCCACCAGTTCGTCGAGTTCGCGTTTCATCTCCTGGTACTCCGGGACCCCCATCCGGCTGGGGACGACCACCTGGATCAGGGAGATCCTGGTGTGCAGCTCGGGGTGCTTCTCCAGCAGAACCTCGAAGGCTTCCAGCCGCTGGGGGATCCCCTTGGTGTAGTCGAGGCGGTCGATCCCCAGGACCAGCTTGTGCTCGGGAAACTTCTCGTGGAGATACCAGGCCCCTTCGGCGGCCTGGCGGGAGCGGGCCAGGTCGCGGTAGCGGTTGAAATCGATCCCGATCGGGAAGGCGCCGGCGATGGTCAGCCGCCCCTCAGAGGTCACCAGCGAGTTGGGGGTCCGGTAGCCGACCGAGGCTTCCGGCAGGAGCGCCCGGACGCACTGGATGAAGTTGCGGACGTCCTTGCGGGTCTGGAAGCCGATCAGGTCGTAGGCGAGCAGCCCTTTCAGGATCTCCTCCCGCCAGGGGAGGCGGGTGAAGATGTCGGGGGAGGGAAAGGGGATGTGGAGGAAGAAGCCGAGCCGGGCGGCGGCGCGCGATTCCCGGACCGCCAGGCCGGCCAGGAGGAGCTGGTAATCCTGGACCCAGACAAAATCGTCTTCCCCGGTCTTCTCCAGGATCTTCTCGGCGAACTTCCGGTTGACCGAGCGGTAGATCTCGTAATTCTCCCGGTCGAAGACCGTCCGGCCGAGCAGGCCGTGGAAGAGGGGCCAGAAGGTCTCGTTGGAACAGCCGTAGTAGTAGCCCTCGACCTCTTCCGGGGAGAGGGCGACGGGTTCGATCTCGTAGCCGACCTCCTCCCGGGCCGAGCCGAAGATCTCCGCGTAGGGGGCGTCTTCATCCGAACCCGGCCAGCCGATCCAGAGGCCCCCCTGTTCCTTCAACACCGGTCCCAGGGCGGTGACCAGCCCGCCGGAACCGGGCTGGAGCTTCCATTCTTCGCCTTCCCGCTCAACAACCACGGGAAGCCGGTTCGAGACAATTATCAGGCGACTGCTCATATATACCTCATATTTTGATTCAGTTGACGGAAGCTTGAGTATAGCAAAGCCCCGCCGCCCCGGTCAAGGAATCAAGGATCCGAACAGCGGATGCCGCCCTCCGGCCGATAAAAGTAGCACAGGCATTCCTGCCTGTGCCCGAGCCAGCACAGGCAGGAATGCCTGTGCTACCTTTCATCCGTCCGGCCCCCGAAAAGCCGGGGGAGGGCCCGGCACGAAGCCGGGCCCTCCCCCGTGGGTTTCCCTCGATCGCCCCCGGGCGGCTTCCCGGGGGCGATAGCTGTTCAGCGCAGGAACTTGGAGACGAAGGGCGAGGTCTCGCCCCGGCGCATAAAGTGCCCGGAAGGGCCTTCGCCGAGGAACTCCGAAAACCAGGACTCGTGCTCGATCTCCTCGTTGAGGATGGCCAGGGCCAGGTCGTAGGTCCGGTGGTCCTTGCCGGCGGTGAGATGGCAGATCTCGGTGTAGCCGGCCACCGCGCAGCGTTCCGCCCCGACCAGCACCTTGAGGATCTCCATCGCGTCGGACGGGTCCTTGGGCAGGTTGGCCGGGGGGCAGGCGGAGAGGTCGTGGAACTCCTTCATACAGTTGGGGAGGCTCCCGCCCAGCTCGTAGATCCGGGGCATCAGGGCCTCGAAGTGGTTCCGGTCCTCGATCCGGGCGACTTCCGCGATCTCCTTGATCCCCTCGCCCTCGAGCCCGATCAGGTTGGCCCTGAGGATCGTGTAGTAGTAATACGTGGTCAGCTCGGCCGAAGCGTTCTTCACCAACAGCCCCAGGAGCTTATCCAAATCCACCCCCGCCTCTTCCACCATCTGGCGCGCTACCCTGGCCATAATAAACCTCCTTTTCTCCTCTCCGGGGATTTTTCCCCGGTTCTGTTTTCCGGCCGGAAACCGGCCGGGTGTTTTATTAATTATTACTATATCATAATAATTACTATTAGCAAGAAAAATTTTTTATCCGGGCAACAGCCGCGATCGCAGGATAACTTACTAACTGATTCACCCACGGCGCCAGGCCGGGCCGCCCCCGGCCGGTTTACCCGGCCGGAGCGTAAGTTCAACGGCTACCCCGGCCTTTCCTTTTCCTCTCCCCCACCCTTCGCGGCCAGGCAAGCCCGGCAAATGCCCCTCAGTTCCAGGTGGTTGCTTAATACTTTTCCCCACCGCCCGGCTTCCTGTGGAACGATCCGGTCGGCCTCCGGGGAGGAAAAATCCTCGATTGAACGGCAGAGAACGCAGACCAGGTGGTGATGGGGAGAGCTCTTGGGCTCGAAGCGGGAGCGGTCGTCGAGAATCTCGACCCGGGAGATGATCCCGAGCCGGGCGAAGAGTTCCAGCGCCCGGTAGACCGTGTCCAGGGAAACCGTGGGCAGGGAAGGCCTGACCCGGCGGTAAACCTCCTCCGCCGAGGGATGCCCTCCGTCTTCCCGGACCGCCCGGAGAATCTCCAGCCGCTGCTGGGTGAGCTTGAGCCCGTGCTTCCGGAATAGTTCCCGGAAGTCGCCCGGGTCAGGGGCGGGTCGCCGGCCCTTCGCCGTTTTCTTCAGTTTGCTCATAGTTACGAATCCATCCTTTATAGGAATATATCCTGATAACTTCCGGGTGTCAAGTGATCGGGGACCGGGCCTGATCGGGGAAGGGCGGACCGGCCGGGGGCCGGGAACGGAGCACGGAGATTCCTGCCCGTACGTCTTGCCCCGGGCAATCAGACCCGGCCCGCTCCGCCGGACGGGATCCGGCCGCTACCAGGAGACCGGGATGTAGCCCCCGCCGCCCCAGTAGACCCGGGTCAGCCCCCGAATGGCCCAGAGCCCGGTGGCGGGGCGGTGGACCGCCGCCCCGGAAGACCCGGAGCCGGCGTAATCTCCCGGCTGCGGGTAGTCGGAGGCCCCCCCGAAGTAGAACCGGGTCAGGCCCCGGACCGCCCAGAGGCCGGACGCGGGCCGGAAGACGCCGAGCTCCATCGTCCCGCCCCCGCCGTACGCGGCCGGAACCGGGTAGTCGCCCCCGGTCCCGAAGTAGAGCCGGGTCAGCCCCCGGACCGCCCAGAGCCCGGAGCCGCCCCGGAAAATACCGATCCGGTCCGTCCCCTCCCCCGCCGGGTCCGCCGGCACCGGC
>Ga0272444_10000401_pt1 | contig 47485 bp, 38 predicted proteins | sample SSMForm13_FD_201033 | JGI IMG/M metagenome (GOLD analysis project Ga0272444, IMG submission 201033) | Marine sediment archaeal communities from Little Sippewissett salt marsh, Falmouth, MA, United States - SSM-Form-13 | ecosystem: Environmental > Aquatic > Marine > Wetlands > Sediment ... | reverse complement strand
CCTTCAGGCCGGTGTTGACCTTGTCGAAGGTCTCCTTGAAGCGGGTGCGGGTCTCGCGGTCGATCTTGCGGATCGCCTCTTCCAGGGTCTCCAGCGCATTGGTGACGTCGGCGTACTGCTTGTCCAGATACTCCATGCGCTCGGACTGTTCCTTGAACTCGTCGATGGCCGCCAGGTTGATGGGCCCCAGGCGCTGGATCTTCAGCGACAGGTCGCTGACCCGCTCTTCCCAGTCGGACAGGCGCGCCTCTTCGGGCAGGTGCTCTTCGAGTTTTTCACGCTCGAAACCGGTCTCGGCCAGCTGCTCCTCCAGGGTGTTGGCGCGCACCACCACCTCCTGGCGGGCCATGCGGGCGCTGTCCATCTTGGTGCGCTCGTCCTGCACTCGCTGTTCGATGTGATGGCGGCCCTGCTCCAGCTCGCGCAGTGCGTGGTCGATGGCCTCCAGGCCCTTGCGCGCCTCGGACAGCTGACCTTCCACCGCGACCCGCCCGGCCAGCTTGGACTCCAGTTCCTGCTGCTGCAGGGCCAGCGGCTCGGCGGCATTGGCCAGGTTGTCGCGCAGCTCGCCGACGCGCAGCTGCAGCTGTTCCAGCTGCGAGCTGGCGCGATCCAGGCCGGTGCGCAGTGATTGTTCGGAGGAGCGCATCGACTCCACCCGCAGGGCGATCTCGTGGGAGGCGTTGCGCACCTGCTGGGCACTGTTGCGGGCCTCGTCAAGCTGGCGGCGCAGCTGATCGCGCCGCGCCACCAGGGCCTCGCGGCGGGTGCCCAGCTCCTCCATGTCGGCCAGCGCCTGGTGCAGCTTGCTGCGCGCCGACTCCATGGCCAGGGCCCCGCTCTCCAGCTGCTCGCGCAGTTCGGCGGCATCCGCCTCCAGCGCCTCCAGGCGATGGCGCAGCTGCTCGGCGCGGGCGCGCTTGCCCGACAGCTGGGCGCGGATGTCGGCCAGCTGGCGGTTGGCCGCATCCTGAGCGCGCTGGTGTTCCTCGCGCTGGTGCTCGGCCTCGGCCAGGGTCTGCTGGCCCGCGGCCAGCGACTGGGCCAGTTCGTCGACCTGGCCCTCCAGGGTCTCCAGGCGGCCGGACAGCTCGCGCAGTTCCTGCTCGCGGGCCAGCACACCGGCGCTGGCGTCGGCGGCCTTGTGATAGCGCAGCCAGCCCTTGCCCAGCCAGATGCCTTGCGGCGTGACAATGGACTGGCCGTCGGCGAGCGCGTCGCGCTGCGCCAGGGCGCTGTCCAGGTCCGGCGCGGTGCGCACCTGGCCGAGCAGTCCCGAGAGGGCAGCGGGGCCGCGCACCAGCGCGGCCAGGGTGCCGGACTGGGCGGCGATGCTGCCGGACTGCTCGATCAGGGTCAGGCGGCCGCTGTCGAGCCGGGAAACGGCATCGCTCAGCGCGTTCAGATTGTCCACGCACAGCGCCTGCAGGTGATGACCGAGCACCGCCTCGGCGGCGGTCTGCCACTGGCCGTCCACCTCGATGGTCTCCAGCAGGCGTTTTGCCTGAGACAGGCCGGCGCTATCCAGCCACTGCTTGAACTTGTCGTCGCCGCTGCCCATGGCATCCTGCTGCAGCGCATGCAGCGAGGCATGGCGGCCCTTGCCGGTCTCCAGCTCGGTGCGCGCCTGGTTGAGGTGCTGCTGCTGCTCGGCATTCTGCTCCCGCAGCCGCGCGATGGTGTCGGCGGTCTCGGCGGTGTGTTCGGCGAGCTGCTCGACCTGGGCCTGCTGCTCGGCCTCGCGCCGCTCCAGCTCGTTGATCTCGGCCTGCAGTTGCACGTCGGCCAGGCGCTGACGCTCCTCTTCGAGGCGCTCCAGGCGACGGCGCAGGTTGCCTTCCTGCTGCTCCAGGCTGTTGATGCGGGTGCGTTCCACCTGGGCGGTCTGGGCCGGCTCGGTGGCCTTCTCGTTGAAGGCGTCCCACTCGGCCTGCCAGTCCTGCATGGCGGACTCGGCCTGGGCCTGCGCCTCGGCGGCGGCCTCGACGCGGCCCTGAGCCTCTTCCAGCTGCGGGCGGTCACGCTCCAGCTGTTCGGCCAGTTCCTCCAGCCGCGACTGGTCGCTCTGACGATGGGATTGGGCCTCGTTCAGGGTGCGCTCGGCCTGGGCCAGGTCCTGCTCATGCTGACGACGGCTCTCGCGGGCGTACTGGATGGCCTCTTCCAGGCGGGCAATCTCGGCACCGGCCGCGTAGAAGCGCCCCTGCACCTCGTTGAAGCCCTCGTTGGCCTCGGCGTGGGCGCCACGCTGGGCCTCGATGTTGGCCTCCAGTTCGCGCTGCTTGGCGATGGCCTCCTGCAGGCGATTTTCCTGATCGGCGATGCTGCGGTCACGCTTGGCGATGTCCTCGCTCATGCCGCGCAACTTGAGTGCCAGCAGTTCCGCGCGGGCCTGGCGTTCCTCGGTCTTGAGACCCTTGTACTTCTCGGCAGTGGCGGCCTGGCGCTCCAGGTGTCGCAGCTGCTTGGAGACCTCTTCGCGCAGGTCGTTGAGGCGGTCCAGGTTCTCGCGGGTATGGCCGATACGGCGCTCGGTCTCCTTGCGGCGTTCCTTGTACTTGGAGATGCCGGCGGCCTCTTCCAGGTGGGCGCGCAGATCTTCCGGGCGGGCCTCGATCAGCCGCGAGATCATGCCCTGCTCGATGATGGCGTAGCTGCGCGGACCCAGACCGGTACCCAGGAACAGGTCGGCAATGTCGCGGCGGCGGCAACGCACACCATTCAGGTAATAGCTGGACTGGCCGTCGCGGGACACGCTGCGCTTGACCGAGATCTCGCTGTACTGGGCGTACTGGCCGCCGGCACTGCCGTCGGCGTTGTCGAAGACCAGCTCGATGTTGGCGCTGCCCACCGGCTTGCGGCTGGAGGAACCGTTGAAGATGACGTCCGCCATGGATTCGCCGCGGAGCATCTTCGCCGAACTTTCGCCCATCACCCAGCGAACGGCATCGATCACGTTGGATTTGCCGCAACCATTGGGGCCCACCACCCCCACCAGGTTGCTGGGGAAATGGACCGTGGTGGGGTCCACGAATGACTTGAATCCGGCGAGTTTGATTTTATCCAGGCGCATGGGCGCAAAAGATACCGGAACGCCCTGCCCCCCACAAGCGGAAACGCGCTGTCGATCAGCCCAACAATGCCTTTCAAGTCATTGTTTTTTGGTGATTTTTAGCACCCACACCCGCAGGGGGTAATAAAGCTGCCGGGGTCTGGCTTATAATCGCGCCCCAACCCCGTTCCAGGAGCCCGCGCCGATGTCGTCGCAACCGTCCAAAGACCTCGAAACCTTCGCCAATCCGCGCCCCGGCCGCGACTACACCATTCGCATCCGCATGCCCGAGTTCACCTGCCTGTGCCCCAAGACCGGTCAGCCGGATTTCGCCGAACTGGAACTGGAATACGTGCCCAACGAGCAGTGCGTCGAACTGAAGGCGCTGAAGATGTATATCTGGTCCTTCCGCGACGAAGGCGCCTTCCACGAAGACGTCACCAACCAGATCCTCGACGACCTGGTGAAGGCCACCGCGCCCAAGTTCATGCGCCTGACCGCCGACTTCAACGTCCGTGGCGGCGTCTACACCAAGGTGGTGGCCGAGCATCGCGACCCCGCCTGGACCGCACCTGCGCCCGTCATCCTGCCCTGATAGCCGCTTGAACCTCCCGGCCGCCTTCCTCGGCGTGGACCTGGGCACCTCCGGGTGCCGCGGCATGGCCGTGGATGGCGTGGGTAAGGTGATCGCCGAGCAGCATGTCCCCCTGCCCCCTTCGCAGCGGGACGACCAGGGCGGCTCCACCCAGCAGCCCGAGGACTGGTGGCAGGCGGTTTGCGACGTGCTGCGGGCCCTGGCCCCCGAGCTGGCTGGCTATCATCCGACCAGGCTGGCCATCGACGGCACCTCCGCCAGCCTGCTGCTCACCGACGCCCTCGGGCGCCCTTTGACGCCGGCACTGATGTACGACGACAGCCGCGCCAGGGCACAGGCAGCACGACTGGCCGACAGCGCGCCGGCCGACAGCGCGGTGCACTCGGCCGGCAGCAGTCTGGCCAAGCTGCTATGGCTGCAACAGAACCTGCCGGCCGGGGCTGCCCATGCACTGCACCAAGCCGAATGGCTTGCCGACCGGCTTACCGGCCGCTGGGGCGTGGGGGACGAAAACAACTGCCTGAAGCTCGGCTATGACCCGCTATCCACCAGCTGGCCAGAGTGGCTTGCCCGGCTGCCGATCGATACCCGCTTGCTGCCCAGGGTGCTGCCTGCCGGTCAGCCACTGGGCAGCCTGCTGCCGGCGCTGGCGCAGGACCTGGGGCTGCCCGCCAGCTTGCAGATTGTAGCCGGCACCACCGACAGCATCGCTGCGGCCCTGGCCTGCGGCCTGACCGAACCCGGCGACGGCGCCACGGCGCTGGGCAGCACCCTGGCCATCAAGCTGCTGTCACCCTTGCCGGTATTCGCTCCCCAGTACGGCATCTACAGTCACCGCATCCTGGGTAACTGGCTGGTGGGCGGCGCCTCCAACAGCGGCGGCGCAGTGCTGCGACAATGCTTCAGCGACGCCGAGATGGCCGAACTGGAGACCCAGCTGAATCCGGCCCAGCCCACCGGGCTGGACTACTACCCGCTGCCCCGGCCCGGCGAGCGTTTCCCGCTCAACGACCCCACGCTGCAACCGCGGCTGACGCCACGTCCGGCACAAGCAGCGGTCTTCTTTCAGGCCCTGTTGGAGGGCATCGCGGCCATCGAGGCCGCCGGCTACCGGCGCCTGACCGAACTGGGTGCCCCGCCGCTGCGGCGGGTGTTCAGCACCGGCGGCGGCGCAAAAAACAAGCCCTGGCGGGAGATCCGCCAGGGCCTGCTGGGTGTACCGGTAACGACGGCCGCCCAGGATCAGGCGGCCTATGGGGCCGCGCTGCTGGCCCGACAGGCCGCAGACTGAGTCAGCTCAGTCCGTGAGCTGATCGCGCAGCTCCTTGGCCGGCTCCATCCACCGGGAGTTGGGGTGATCCGCGATGATCCGCTCCACCAGGGGACGGGCTTCCTTGTCACGACCGCTGAGATGCAACGCCTCGACCACGTGCAGTCCGATCTCCGGGTTGCGCGGCGCCAGCACCAGGGCCTGTTGCAGCAGGCTCATGCCCTCGCTGCGCTTGTCGCTGTTGAACATCACCCAGCCGTAGGTATCGACGATCTCGGCACGCTCGGGCGCCATGTCATAGGCCTTGCGGGCGTATTCCACTGCGCGGATGTCGCCCTTTTCCAGGAACAACCAAGCCAGGTTGTTGAAGATTACCGGGTTGGGCTCGCCGTCCTTGAGCACCTGCAGGTAGGAAGCGATGGCATCGTCAATCTGACCGGCCTGTTGCTGCAACAGTCCCAGGGTGCTGCGCGCCGCCGCGTCCTCAGGATGGCTGCGCAGCCAGTCTTCCAGCAGAGAGATCGCCTTGGACGCCTTGCCGGCTGCCGCCAGGGTGTGGGCGAACAGGTTGACCCGCTTGGAGGTTCCCTCTACCCGCACGGCCTTCTCCAAGGCATCCAGGGCCTGGTCTATTTGACCCATGCCGCGGTAGGCAGCCGACTCCAGTTCAAACCCTGAAGGATTGGTCGGGAAGCGCTCCTGCAACTGGCTCGCCACGCTCAGCGCCTCATCCCAGCGCTTGGCCTTCAACTCCAATTCGCCCAGCGCCATCAATAACAACGGCAGCTTGTGCTCCTGATCCAGCTCAAGCGCATGCCTGAAGCTGTCGCGGGCGGCATTCAGATCGCCTGATGCCGCCTGGGCACGCCCAAGCTGAAACCAGCCTTCGATATAGTCCGGGCGCTTTTCGACCAGCTGCTGCAGACTCCGTACTGCGTTGCTGAACTGCCCCGCCTGGATCAACGCCATGCCGCGCATACGCAACACCTGCGGCAGGGACTGGCTCGCTTGCGGCAGGCCGTTGAGCAATGCCATCGCCTTGAGGGCTTCACCCTTCTGCAGCAACAACTCCACCAGCAGGACAGTGGGATGTGCCGAGTCCGGGTTGGCCTCATGGGCACGGGTCACCCATTTCTCCATCTCGGTCTTGTCGCCCCGCACCTGGGCCAGCGAGGCCAGGCCCAACATGGCCGCCTCGTGATCCGGTTGTTTCACGAGAATGGCCTGGTAATGACGGGCGGCCTGCTCCGGCTTTTGCATCGCCAGTGCCAGACGCGCCAGATTCATGTCCGCCACCAGGAAGTTTGGGTCCAGCTTCAGGGCGGCGGTAAAGGATTCACGCGACTTTTCAAAATCCATGGCGCTGAGATAAGCAAGACCGAGGATGTTGGCCGGGATGGGGCTGTCGGGCATGCGTTTGCGCAGCCGCTGACCCACCTCCAGCGCCTTGCCGGTGTCACCGGCCTTCAGGTAAGACAACACCAGCAACACATCGGCCTGCAGCACGTCCTGTCCCAGCTTGACCGCCTGCTCCAGCTCAGAGATGGCCGACGGGGTATCGCCCGCCGCCAGTTGCCCCACTGCCAACTGGGTGCGCAACAATGCCTGGTCCGGTGCAATCTCCACCGCCTGCCCCATGAATTCGGCACCCTTGGTGTTGTTGCCGGCCTGCATGTACGCGGTACCCAGCAGGGCCATCAGTTGGGCGTCCTTGGGGTTATTGGCGCTCATGCGCTCGAGCACGGCGATGGCACGCTCGGGATCGTTGAGCTTCATGCGCGTCGCCGCCAGCAGCTTGCCCACCATGACCTCGTTGGGCATCTGGCTGTGGATACGCGTCAGATAGTCTTCCGCCAACTGGTAGTTTCCTTGGGCGTAATTCACCACGCCGTAAAGCAACTGGGCCTGTAACTGATCCGGGATGGAACGCAACACCAGTTGCAACTGCTCGGAAGCAGTATCCAGATCGCCTTTCTGGTAGGCGGCCAGGGCATGGATGTAGCTGGCGAATGGGACATCCTTGAAGCGCTTGCGCATGGCGGCGACATCGGCCAGCGCCTCATCCGTCTTGCCCTGGGCCACGTGAACCAATCCCAGGCCCACATGGCCACGCACATTGCCGGCGGCCAGTTCCACGGCACGCTTGAAGTGGCTCTCAGCCAGGTCCAGCTGCTTGAGCTGACGGTGCAACTCGGCCTTGATCAGATGGCCCTCGGCATTGTCCGGATAGGCCTCAACCATGGCGGCGGCGTCGACCAGGGCCTCGTCATACTTACGGTCCTGCATCAGCATCTGCACCCGACCGTGCAATACCAGGACGTTGTTCTCATCGAGTGCGAGCGCCGCATCGTAGGCGGCGACGGCCTTGTCGCGCTCCCCCTGGGCCAGCAGCGTCTGGCCGCGCATGGCCAACACCGCAGCCCGCGTTGCGGGCTCCAGGCTTTCATCGGGCAGCAGCTTGTCCAGCACCTCTTGGTACTTGTGCTGCATCAGCAGGGCCTGCCCGTAACCGAGCAGCCAGCGCTTGGGTTCAGCGCCCAACTGGCCGGCGCGGCCAAATTCCTTTTCCGCCGCCGGACCGTCGTTCAAGCGCAGATACAAGGTGCCCAGCAGCAGTCGCGACTCGATATGACCGGGGTCCTGTTGCAAGGCGTTCTTCAGCTGAATGATGGCCGAGCGGGCTTCGCCCTTGGACAGGTAGCTGCGTGCCTCGTTGAAGTATTCGTCGGCTGCGGAGGCGCTATGCGCCAGGGTTGGTGCCAGGCCGATGGCAGCAGCCATCAGTGCCGCCCCCAAGACGTTATGCCAGCTGCGGCTCAGGTTCATTGGCGTCCTTGTTCGCATGTAGATAACTTCCCGACCGAAAGATCAGGCCTTGATGCTGTACTTACGCATCAGGTTGTAAAGAGTCGGCCGAGTCACCCCGAGCATCTCGGCGGTCTTGGAGACATTGCTGTTACTGCGACTGAGTGCGAGCAGGATGGCGCGTGATTCGGCCTTTTCACGCACCTCGCGCAGATTGAGCGGTTCCTGGCTGGAGGCCTCCAGGACGTCTTCCAGTTCCAGGTCTTCTACCGTGACCCGCGCAGTGTCGGCCATGATCACGGCGCGCTTCACGCGATTTTCCAGTTCACGCACATTGCCCGGCCAGCTGTAGGCCTCGATGGCTGCCACCGCCTCCGGGGTAAAGCCCTTCACCGGCCGCTTTAGCTCGGTGGCGAAACGCTCCAGGAAGGCACGGGACAGCACACTGGCGTCGCCGGGCCGGTCACGCAACGCCGGCACCATCACGGTGGCTTCATTGATGCGGTAGTAGAGGTCTTCGCGGAAGTCGCCGCTCTGGATCAGTTTCGGCAGATCACGGTGGGTAGCGCAGATCACCCGCACGTCTACCGGGATCTCCTTACGGCCACCCACTCGCTCGATCACCCGCTCCTGCAGGAAACGCAGCAGCTTGGCCTGCAGCGGCAGCGGCAGATCGCCTACCTCGTCGAGGAACAACATCCCGCCGTCGGCGGACTCGATCTTGCCCAGCGTGGTCTTGACCGCGCCGGTGAAGGCGCCCTTTTCATAACCGAACAACTCGCTTTCGAGCAGTGCCTCAGGGATAGCAGCACAATTGATGGCGACCAGGCGGGCTGCGCGTCGCTCGCTGAGCTGATGCAGCGCCTTGACCAGCACCTCCTTACCGGTGCCGCTGTCGCCCAGAATCAGGGTGGAGACATCCACCGGCGCCAACTTTTCGATGGTACGGCAGACCTTCAGCATCTCCGCGCTGGCGGCGATCAGACCCTGCAAGGCGACATCAGAGCCGCATAGCTCCAGTCGGCGGTTCTGCTGCTCCAGGGCATGTACCTTGGCGGCCCTTTGCACCGCCATGGCCAGCAGTTCCGGATCAATGGGCTTTTCGAAGAAGTCGTATGCACCCATGCCGATAGCCCGCACGGCGTTGTTTTTATCGTCGTGACCGGTGACCACGATCACCTTGGTGTCAGGGGCCAATGCGAGGATTTCCTGCAGGACCGAAAAGCCCTGCGACACTCCACCGGGATCTGGCGGCAGACCCAGATCAAGCGTGACCACCGCGGGCTCAAGGCGACGCAGCTGCGCCAAGGCGCTATCCCGATCTTCGGCAACAGCGACCTCAAAATCCTCAAAGCTCCAGCGCAACTGGCTCTGCAGCCCCGGATCGTCTTCCACTACCAGGAGTTTGCTCTGCACGCCCCCACCTCGTGTTATTTATAGTTTTCCCTAACTGACAGCCGTCAGCGATCCGCCTTCAGCGAGCGGAATCATGACGCGGAACAGGGTGCCCTGCTCTGGCTCGCTGGTCACCTCGACCTGGCCACCCAGCGCACGGACAAACTCGCGGCACTCGTAGGCACCTATGCCCATGCCGGTCAAACCCTTGGTGGAGTCGAACGGGCGGAACAACCGCTTTTCGATGAACGCCTTGTCCATGCCGCTGCCCGTATCGCGAATATCCACTATAGCCTGATCACCCAGCAACCGCAGCCCGAGTTCGACCTTACCCTGAGGCGGCGTGGCATCCTGGGCGTTCTGTACCACGTGGCCGATGACCGCCGCCAGGCGATCCGGCTCCGCCATCACCAGCGCCTCACCCACTTCAGCGTTCAGGGTCGGTGCCGGACGGGAGCCCTGACGTGCGGCAACCAGGTCCCGCAACAGTACCGCCAGATCCACCCGGCTGCCCAACTGTCCCATGGCGTCCGCGCCCTTGAGCTGCCCCATCAGGCGGTTCATCTTGGCCACCGCATTCTCGATCGTCTTGACGGCATCCTCCATGAACGCGGGATTGTGCTTATGACGTTCTGCGTTGCGCACCACCAGGGACAGCTGGGCGATGAGGTTCTTCAGATCGTGCAGCACGAAGGCCGACAAGCGGTTGAAGCCCTCGAACTGACGGGCCTCCGCAAGTGCCTCGGCCGCCTGACTGAGGGCCAGGTAGCTGGCCGCCTGCATACCGGCGGTCTTGAGCAGATCCAGATTTTCGTAGTTCAGCTGCTGCGGGGAACGCGGTTCTAGCAGCACCACAAAACCCTCCAGACGATCGTCATGCAACAGCGGCACCAGCAGCCAGGCCGCCTCTATCTGTTGCAGCCAGTCCGGCAGTTGCAGACCGTCGTAACGGTCCGGCTCGCTGGCGTACTCAGTCAGGCTGATGATCCAGTGACGCTGCCGCATGAAATCCACCACCGGCGCATCTTCGCTCAGACGCGGGAAAAGCTGGTGTGGATAGCCGAGCATCGCGGCACAGCGGAAGCTCTCACCATCACGGGTCCACAGCAGCCCGCCCGGGCTTTCCACGATCTCGCCGATGGCCCAGATCACCCGCTCCGGCAATGGGGTGGCGGTGGCGCGCCCGGACAGGGTGCCGATCAGCCGCAGCCATTCCTCACGGTAATCGTAGCGGTAGCGGAAGAAATGCTTGTTGAAGAACACCTTGGTTCGGGCACGCAACTGGCCGGAGAACAACATCGCCAGCAACAACACCACGGCGCCAAACAGGAACACGATCTGCAGTGCGACGCCCCATTGCCCACCCCATAGCTGGATGTAGTAACCCGTCAGCGCCATCAGCAGCATGTACACACCGGCACTGAGCAGCGCGGTGGTGTGGAACACCATACGGCGGGATACGAACAGCTCCAGTTGCAGCGTCGGGTTGCGCGCTACCGACAAGCCGATCAGCGGCACCATCAGGGCATTGACGCCACCACGTGCAGACCAGATGGACGGGTCCAGGCGCTGGAACAGCAGCGCATCGGTATACAGGTAAAAGTCGTAGGCGAATACCGCACCCAGACCGAAGCACAGATACTTGATCATCCAGCGCTGTTCCAGCGGACTGTTGCGGAACAGCTGCTCCACCAGGATCAGTCCGGCCACGGCGAACAGCAGATGACCGATCAGCCGCCATTCCACCGGCAGCCAGTTGATGGCCCAGGGGCCCTCGCTACCGAGCAGCGACACCAGCATGACCAGCGCAATCAGGATACCGCCGCCGCGCATGAACACCAGCAGGCCCCGATAACGCACGTTGCCTTTGGTCAGCGGCAGCAGCAGTGTGTAGAGAAAGCCCAGCCACAGCAGCGGGCGCAGAACCTCCAGTGCCCAGATCAGTTCCACGCCCATGCCGCTGTCCACTGACTGCACCGCCACCAGCCCCGCCCAGGCAGCACTGAGCCACACGGCCAGCAACAGCAGATGACTACCGCCCGGCTTGCGCCATGTGGTCAGCAGCAACAGCCCCAGCAGGCTGTACAGCAGGGCGGCAAGACCATAGCCGGCGAGCGCAATCTGTGCCATCTGTGCTCGGCGCCCTAACGGGCGCCCTTGCCCCACAGGACCACTTCCACCGTCTCCAGCAAAATGATCAGGTCGAGGAAGAAACTGGTGTTCTTCACGTAGTAAAGGTCGTACTGCAGCTTTTCGCGCGCATCGTCTTCCGACGAACCGTACTGGTAGCAGAGTTGGGCCCAACCGGTCAGTCCGGGCAGAACGCGATGGCGCTCGTTGTAGAAGTTGATTGTCTGACTGAATTTATCAACAAACTCAGGCCGTTCCGGACGCGGCCCCACCAGGCTCATCTCGCCACGCAGCACGTTGAACAGCTGCGGCAGCTCGTCCAGGCGGGTCTTGCGGATGAAGCCCCCCACCCGTGTCACACGATTGTCATTGAGCTGCGCCCAGCGCGCCTGGCCGTCGGCCTCGGCATCGGTGCGCATGCTGCGAAACTTGTGCAGATTGAAGCGCCTGCCGTTTAGGCCCACCCGTGTCTGGTGATACAGCACGGGGCCACGCCAGCCAGCCTCCCAGCGGATCGCCAGGACAGTTGCAAGCATCAGCGGCGCGGTCAACACAATGCCCACCAGGGCCCCGATCACATCCAGAACCCGCTTGCCGTACTGGCCCAGGGCCCGCGCCCGGAAACCCGATGCCGTCAGCAACCAGCCCGGCGTGAGCATATCGATGCGGATACAGGCCGCTTCCTTCTCGAAGAAACTGGGCAGGTCCAGCACCGTGATACCGTTCATCTTGCAATCGAGCAGTTCCTGCACCGAGATGCGGCGGCGGCGATCATCCACGGCGATGACGACCTCATCCACCTCGCACTGCACTGCATAATCGAGCAGTGTGCCCTGCAGGTTCACCCGCCGCTCCGGGGCAATGACGTCCTCCGAATCATGCAACTGCACAAAGCCCACCACCGCGAAGCTGTCGGATTCGGCCTCCAGATCCAGAATCATCTTGGCGTGATTGCCGCTGCCCAGCACCAGCACGCGGTGTTTACGCACCTCATCGCCTGCGGTTCGGTAAAACAGGGTGCGCAGCAGCAGCACCAGCAATAGCGAAACCAGCAAGGCAAAGCCAAGCACGCCGCGGCCCACGAACAGGCCGGGGACGGCGTAGAACGACAGGCTCATCGCCATGCTGGCAAACAGGAAACTCAAACCGATACGCACCAGCAGCCCGCCGCTGAGACGCAGGCCACGCTGATACAGGCCCACCGACAGCATCGAAGCGCTCATCAAGGCCGCAAACAACACCGCCGTGGCCCACAGGGAGTAGCTGCCTTCCTCTAGCTCCGGCAGGACACCGGAAAATCGCAGATGGGCCCCCAGCACCAGTGCCAAAAGGCATGCCAGGAATTCAGCCAAGCCCAGCATCAAGTAGGCCTTGGACACATAGTGTCCGAATACCCTGACCATCATTGATTTCACCCCTCCATCGGTGCCGTGCAGACCGCCCTGATGCAACCATGCGGGGCGTTTTTGTTGTGACCCTGCCAGTCGCACCATGGACGCCTTAGTGACGCGCACGATGCCCAAGACCGGACCTTGCTAAATATATCAGGCTGACTCTGCCATCGCTGCCCTTCTCGCACGATGACAGATTCAGAGGGTATCATCCGCCAACCATGTCGCCACCGCTCGCGTGCTTCGCCAGGGTGTCAGTAAAAAAGCCAACAAGGAAACAGCATCGATGGATCTCGCCAACACCAAGATAGGCGTAATTGGTTTGGGCTATGTCGGCCTGCCGCTGGCGGTGGCCTTTGCCCGCAGCTACACCGTGATCGGCCTGGATATCAATGCCGCACGGGTGGCCGAATTGCGGGCCGGCAAGGACAGTTCGCTGGAGGTAGAACCGGATGAACTGGCCGCCGCTACCGCACTCAGCTACACCAGCGACATTCAGGATATTGCCGGCTGCAACCTGTACGTGGTGACCGTCCCCACCCCCATCGACGAATTCAAGAGCCCGGATCTGCGCCCGCTGGAGTCGGCCAGCCGCACCCTGGGCCAGGTGATCAAGCCCGGTGACGTGGCGGTGTTCGAGTCCACCGTCTACCCCGGTGCCACCGAAGAGGCCTGCGTACCCATCATCGAGCAGGTCTCCGGGCTGACCTTCAACAAGGATTTCTTCGTCGGCTACAGCCCCGAGCGCATCAACCCGGGCGACAAGGAACACCGCGTCACCGATATCCTCAAGGTCACCTCCGGCTCCACCCCGGAGGTCGCCGACTACGTCGACGCCCTGTATGCCAGCGTCATCACCGCGGGCACCCACAAGGCGTCATCGATCAAAGTCGCCGAGGCCGCCAAGGTCATCGAGAACACCCAGCGCGACGTCAACATCGCCCTGGTCAACGAGCTGGCGCTGATCTTCGAGAAACTGGGCATCGACACCGAAGAGGTGCTCAAGGCCGCCGGTACCAAGTGGAACTTCCTGCCCTTCCGGCCCGGCCTGGTCGGTGGTCACTGCATCGGCGTCGACCCCTACTACCTGACCCACAAGGCCCAGGCCATCGGCTACCACCCGGCCATGATCCTGGCCGGGCGGCGCGTCAACGACGGCATGGGCGCACATGTGGCGCAGAGCGTGGTGAAACTGATGCTCAAGCGCAATCTGCCGGTGAACGGTGCCCGCGTCCTGGTGATGGGCCTGACCTTCAAGGAAAACTGCCCGGACATCCGCAACACCCGGGTGGTGGACATCGTCGCTGAAATGCAAAGCTACGGTGCCGACGTGGATGTCTACGACCCCTGGGCGGATGCCGCCGAGGTGGTCCACGAATATCCTGGCGTGCGCCTGGTCGCCGAACCGGACCCGTTGGCCTACAGCGCCATCATCCTGACCGTGGGACACCGCCAGTTCGTCGAGATGGGCGTGGAAAAGATCCGCCAGTTCGGCCGCAAGGATGCCGTACTGTACGACGTAAAATACCTGTTCCCTGCCGACCAGTCCGACGGCCGGCTCTAACACGCAAAGGATTCAAGCGACATGCGAGTACTGGTCACCGGCGCCGCCGGATTCATAGGTTCTGCCCTGTCACTGCGGCTGCTGGAGCGCGGCGACGAGGTCATCGGCGTCGACTGCCTTGATCCTTATTACGATGTCGGCCTGAAAGAAAAACGCCTGGAGCGCACCAAGGCCTATGACGGCTTCACCGACCTGCGGCTGCGCATCGAGGATCGCGACGGCATCGCCGCGGCGTTCAAAAAGCACCAGCCGCAACGGGTGGTCAACCTGGCCGCCCAGGCCGGCGTGCGCTACTCCATCGAGAATCCCGCCGCCTACATCGACAGCAATCTGGTGGGCTACGGCAACATCCTGGAAGGCTGCCGCCACAACGGCGTCGAGCACCTGGTCTACGCATCCTCCAGTTCGGTGTACGGCGCCAACACCGAGATGCCCTTCTCCATCCACGACAACGTGGATCACCCGCTTAGTCTGTACGCGGCCACCAAGAAGGCCAACGAACTGATGGCTCATACCTACAGCCATCTGTACCGCCTGCCCACCACCGGGCTGCGCTTCTTCACCGTGTACGGCCCCTGGGGCCGCCCGGACATGGCGCTGTTCCTGTTCGCCAAGGCGATCCTGGAAGACCGCCCCATCGACGTCTTCAACTACGGCAACCACCGCCGCGACTTCACCTACATCGACGACATCGTCGAGGGCGTGATCCGCGTGCTGGACAAGCCGGCCGAACCCAATCCGAACTGGAGCAGCGCCAAGCCGGATCCCGGCACCAGCACCGCCCCCTTCCGCCTGTACAACATCGGCAACAACGCGCCGGTGGAGCTGATGACCTACATCGGCGCGCTGGAAAAGGCGCTGGGCAAGGAGGCACAGAAGAACCTGCTGCCGCTGCAGCCGGGCGACGTGCCGGACACCTATGCCAACGTGGACGACCTGGTGGCCGACATGGGCTACAAGCCCGAGACCAAGGTGGAAGACGGCGTGGCCAATTTCGTCGCCTGGTACAAGGACTTCTACCAGGTCTGATGCGGGCAGCCCGATACCGGGCCATCCCGTGCTATCGCTTTGCCTGAGCAGGCCATGTGGCCGAGGGAGGAATCATGCTGGACGTCAACCCTGAAACCGTGTGCTTCATCATCGAGGCGGCGCGGCGCTTCCACGCCAAGGAGCAGGTGGTCATCCCCGAGGAACCGCTGAGTCCCAGCGACAACTGGGCGATGCAGGTGCTGGCAGACCACGTGGGTGACCCCACCTTCCAGGAAGCCAAGACCACCATCGACGACCTGGAACCCGACCAGCAGATCCAGCTGATCGCGCTGATGCGGGTGGGACGCGGCGACTACGAGCGGGAGGACTGGGACAGCGCCGTGCAGGATGCCCAGGACGGCTGGCAGCAGGACACCGTCACCGAGTACCTGTTCAGCAAGCCGCTGCTGGCCGACTTCCTCAGCGAGGGGTTGGACCAGTTCGGCTACAACTGCGAGGACTAGCCGACCGGGTGGTGTTTGCCGATCACCCGCACGGTACTGGCCTGGGGCCCCTGCTCGCCGGCCTCCTCGTCGAAGCGCACCGGGTCGCCCTCGTTCAGGCTGTCGAAGTCCGCGTTGATGACGCTGTTGCGGTGGAAGTAAACGGAACGGCCATCGGCCGTCCGGATACGACCGAAATCCTCCATCGGCACCAGTTCAGACACGGTGCCGTGCGGTGGCACCTCGTGGGTCTTGGTATCCCCCCGCAGCTTGCGTGAGTAATCCTCCAGTTGCCGCTTGGCGGCATCGAAGGCATCGCGCACGGCCACATAGACGTCTTCGTGGGCATGGTGATCCTTGGGGTCACGACTCACCACCAGCTCATGGCCGGGCACGGTCAGGTCGATGCGCACATGGTAGATATTGCCCTTGTGATGATGCTTGTGCTGCGCCTCAACCACCACCCGGCAACGCATGATGTGCTGGAAAAACTCATCGAGCTTTTCCGCCTTTTCCCGCACATCCGCCTCCACGGCATCTGAACGGTCCATGTTTCGAAAGGTGATCTGCAATGGCAGTTTCATCGTCCTCATTCTCCTCAACCCTTGATGGGGTTGTTTGGCGCGGCAGGCCGATCAGGGCCGCAGCAGTTATTCAATGCTCCCGGTGCCAGATCAGGTCTCCATTCCGGTAGACCGCTTTGATGCGGTGCAGGGGCACCGAATGTGTCTCGCCCTCCTGATCGAAGAACTGAAAGGCGAACTGATCGTCGTCGACGAAAGCTATCTCCTTGAGCGGCACCCTGACGATCCGCTGCTGTATCCGGTCAAGATAGCCGATTTGAAAATCGGCCTTGCCGAAATCCGCATCCCAGCGAATCCGGCTCAACAGTTCCTGGATTGGGATCATCCGGCGCGGACCTGGCTGCCACGCATCATGTCTCCGGTGGTGGCGGAGGCACCTCCGGAGGAGTGTCCGGCGGCGCCTCTGGCGTCGGCTCGGGCAGTTCTTCCGGCGGATTGTCGAAGGGAATGCCGATAGGCACCTCCTCCGGCGGCATCTCCGGCGGGACGCTGGGCGGGATCTCCGGCTCACCGCAGGTCAAGGACCGGCCAAACACTGTCATGACATTCCCTCCCTACCCATACTGTCGCTTCATGTTGGCCTATCGCGGCCGTGATGCGCCTGATTTGGGTCAAAGGGCTCTATCCTTTTACCATCCGGATCCCGTTCTACAATGCCGGCCGGCCGGCCGCCGGGCAGGACGGCCATGCACCCTTCAGTCGCCGCGCACGGCATCCTTGAGCGTGCGGCGATGGCGATGCAGCAACGGCTCGGTGTAGCCGTTGGGTGACTGACAGCCCTGGAAGATAAGCTCCGAAGCGGCAGTAAAGGCCAGGCCTTCATAGTCCGGCGCCATGGCGATGTAGCTGGGATCGGTGCTGTTCTGCCGATCCACCAGCTGCGCCATGCGCTTGAGCGTGTCGCGCACCTGCTGCTCGCCGACCACCCCATGGCGCAGCCAGTTGGCCACGTGCTGACTGGAGATGCGCAGGGTCGCGCGGTCCTCCATCAACCCGACGTCGTGGATATCCGGCACCTTGGACGCACCGATGCCCTGGTCGATCCAGCGCACCACGTAGCCCAGGATGCCCTGGATGTTGTTGTCCAGCTCCTGCTGGATCTCGTCGGCGCTCCAGTGGGTATTCGGCGCCAGCGGGATATGCAACAGCTCCTTCAGGTGCGCACGGGGACCGCCCGCCGCCAGCTTCGCCTGACGGGCCGCCACGTCGACCTGGTGGTAATGCATGGCATGCAGGGTGGCCGCGGTGGGCGACGGTACCCAGGCACAGCTGGCGCCGGCCTCCGGGTGCACCCGCTTGGCACTCATCATGGCTGCCATCTCGTCCGGCATGGTCCACATGCCCTTGCCGATCTGTGCCTTTCCGGCCAGCCCGCAGGCCAGGCCCACATCCACGTTCCAGTCCTCGTAGGCGCGCAGCCATTCGGACTGCTTCATCTCGCCCTTGCGCAGCATGGCACCGGCCTCCATGGAGGTGTGCATCTCGTCGCCGGTGCGGTCCAGAAAGCCCGTGTTGATGAAGATCAGCCGCTCGCGTGCGGCGCGGATGCAGGCCTTGAGGTTCAGCGTGGTGCGCCGTTCCTCGTCCATCACCCCCAACTTGAGGGTGTTGGGCGCCATGCCCAGCACCTGTTCGATGCCGGCAAACATGTCCACCGCGAAGGCCACCTCGTCCGGTCCGTGCATCTTGGGCTTGACGATGTAGACGCTGCCGCTGCGACTGTTGCGCAAACGACCATTGCCCTGCAGGTCGTGCAGCGCGCACAGCGCGGTGACCATGCCGTCCAGCAGGCCCTCGAAGATGGGCTGGCCGTCGCCGTCCAGCACCGCATCGATGGTCATCAGGTGACCGACATTGCGAACCAGCATCAAGCTGCGCCCCGGCAGCGTGAGGGTCTCGCCATCCACCCCCATGTACACCCGGTCATCGTCCAGCGCCCGCTCCACCACGCGACCGCCCTTGGTGAAACTGGTCGTCAGATCACCGCGCATCAGACCCAGCCAGTTGCGGTAGACATCCACCTTGTCCTCGGCATCCACCGCGGCCACCGAGTCCTCGCAGTCCTGGATGGTGGTCAGCGCCGCCTCCAGGAAGATGTCGCGGATGCCGGTGGGATGTACCTGGTGGATGGGATGGTCGGTGGCGAAATAGATCTCGATATGCAGACCGTTGTTGCACAGCAGCAGCGACTGCAGCCGCCCACCGTCCAGCCGGTAACCGCGGAACTGCGACGGGTCCGCCAGGCCGGTGTGCTTGCCGCTGGACAGGGTGACCCACAACTGGCCATCGCGCAGCCGGTAGGCGATGGCCTGGGCATAGCTGCCGTGGGCCAGCGGCACCGCCTGATCGAGAAAGGCCTTGGCGGCGGCGATCACCTTTGCGCCACGCACCGGGTTGAAGCCACTGCCCTTCTGCGCACCATCGTCCTCGGGCAGCACATCGGTGCCGTACAGCGCATCGAACAGGGAACCCCAGCGGGCATTGGCGGCATTGATGGCATAACGGGCGTTGTTGACCGGTACCACCAGCTGCGGCCCGGCGACCTGGCCGATCTCCGGGTCGACGTTGGTGGTGTCGATGTGGAAGTCTTCGCCGGCAGGCTGCAGGTAGCCGATGTCGGCCAGAAAGGCCTGGTAGGCGACCGGGTCATGAGGGGCATCCCGATGCGCCTGGTGCCAGGCGTCGATCTGCTGCTGCAGTTCATCGCGCCGCGCCAGCAGGGCCCGGTTGCGCGGCGCCAATTCCGCAATAAGACCGGCCATCCCCTCCCAGAAGGGCGCAGCGCCCACACCGGTGCCGGGAAGGATCTCCTGCTCGATCAGATCAAACAGGGGCCTGGCTACCGCCAGACCAGCCACCTCATGTCGTTCAACCATGCCGTCCCCCTATGTCCGTGCCGGCATCAAGCCGGCCACTGTTCGCACAAGCCTAGAAGCCCGCGGGGTGCTTGACCATACGCATAAGCTCAGTAGCTGTCCTGCGCCAGTAGATAATTGGTCAGCGGCCGGCGGCGGCGCCACAATCGCCAGCGCGCTGCGGGACCCAAGCGGTAGGCCTGGCCGTCACCGGGATAGAGGATCGATGACGCAGGCACCTGCTGCAGTTGCTGCTCGGCCAGCTGCACCGCCTGCCACCAGCGGTCTGGGTCGGCATCCCATACCGCGCGCTGGGCAGTGCCCAGCCAGTGCAACTGGCCCGCTGTTGGACCCTCAGCCAGTTGCTGCAGACCACGCAGCAGCGGCAATGGCTCACCATGCAGTGCATAGCCCTTGGCTGGCGGCGCGGGCAAGGCACCACCGCCATGCAACCACAGGCCATTCACCGGCAGCTTGCCGGCCGCCTCGCGCCTGGCATTGGCCTGTTGGCCGTGCAGCAACATCTGCACCTCGGTCAGACGCTGGCGAAATTCCCGGGCATCCGCGCCCTCGGGCAGGAACCGGTCGATGTTGCGCCCCAGCACCGTGCCCAGGGGGCGGGTCTGCAGGGCCGGTTGCTGCGCCAGGTGCAGATACCAGCGTCCCGGGGTCGGTGCGGACAGGCGCCAGCCATCGGATTGCAGGTGCGCGTTGATGGCGGTGATCAGCTCGGCCGTCTCGTCACTGGCAAGGTCTGCGGCGGGGGCATCGAACAGCACCAGCCGATCCTGGTCCGGACGCAGGAATACGGGATCGGCATGGAACACCACGCCATCCGGTGACTGGCCGGTGTCAGCCAGATAGCACAGAGCGGCAGTGGGCAGATCGGGGGTGGCAACCTCGCCGGCGGCAGGCAAAGGCAGACCATAGAGGTAAAACAGCAGCGCATCGGGATCGGCGGGCACCGGGCGGTGATCGCCCCGCGCCAGCCAGCGCTCCAGGGTGGCCGGTGCCGGTCCTGACTGCCCCGCCGACGTCACGCCGGGCATGGGACCAAGCAGGCCTGGAACCAGCAGGTGCAGCACCTGATCGTCCATCAGGTGCTGCATATCCTCAGTCCAGGTGCTCCACGCGGATGCGGGTCACTTCACCGTGCACCGCGTCCAGCGCACTGATCTTGGCCAGGGCATCGTTCATCTGCGCCTCGCGTACCTTGTGGGTCAGCAGCACCAGCGGCACCTGGGCGATATCCTCCGGCGCCTCCTTCTGGTACATGGCCTCGATGCTGATGCCGGCGTCGCCGAGGATGCCGGTGATCCTGGCCACCACGCCCGGCTTGTCTTCCACCAGCAGTCGCAGGTAGTAGCCGGTGACCACGTCGTCCATGGCCAGCACCGGCAGGTCGGACAGCTCGCCCGGCTGGAAGGCCAGGTGCGGCACGCGGTTCTCCGGATCGGTGGTCAGGGTGCGGGTGACGTCGATGACGTCGGCCACCACCGCGGAGGCGGTCGGCAGCGAGCCGGCACCGGCACCGTAGTACAGGGTCGGGCCGACCGCATCGCCCTTCACCAGCACCGCGTTCATCACGCCGTCGACGTTGGCGATCAGGCGGCGCTCCGGGATCAGGGTCGGGTGTACGCGCAGCTCGATGCCCTTATCGGTCCTGCGGGTCACGCCCAGGTGCTTGATGCGGTAGCCCAGTTCCTCGGCATAGGCCACGTCCTGCTGGCCGATCTTGGTGATGCCCTCGGTGTAGCACTTGTCGAACTGCAGCGGGATACCGAACGCCAGCGAGGCCAGGATGGTCAGCTTGTGGGCGGCGTCGATGCCCTCCACGTCGAAGGTGGGATCCGCCTCGGCATAGCCGAGCGCCTGCGCCTCCTTCAGCACGTCGGCGAAGTCGCGGCCCTTGTCGCGCATCTCGGTGAGGATGAAGTTGCCGGTGCCGTTGATGATGCCGGCGATCCACTCGATGTGGTTGGCCGCCAGGCCCTCGCGCACCGCCTTGATGATGGGGATGCCGCCGGCCACCGCCGCCTCGAAGGCCACGGTGACACCCTTGGCCTGGGCGGCAGCGAAGATCTCGTTGCCGTGCAGGGCGATCAGCGCCTTGTTGGCGGTGATCACGTGCTTGCCGTTGGCAATGGCCTCCAGCACCAGCTCACGGGCCGGCGAATAGCCGCCGATCAGCTCGACGACGATATCCACCTCGGGGTCGCGCACCACCTCGAAGGCGTCGCTGCAGATGGTCACGTCGTCCAGGCCTTCCAGCTTGCTCGGGTCGTAATCGCGTGCCGCGGCGTGGCTCACCTTGATCTCACGACCGGCACGACGGGCGATCTCGGCCGCATTGCGCACCAGTACATTGAGGGTGCCGCCACCGACGGTACCGAGTCCCAGCAAACCAACCTTGACCGGTTTCAACGTTCTACTCTCCTGACTGCAGGGCCGGTAGCGACACCGGCCGGATCAATTCATTGCGATTCAGTCGGCGGCCTTGAGCAGGCCGTCCTTGCGAAACATGTCGCGGATACCGCGTACCGCCTGGCGGGTGCGATGCTCGTTCTCGATCAGGCCGAAGCGCACATGGCCGTCGCCGTACTCGCCGAAACCGATGCCCGGCGATACCGCCACGTGGGCCTCGGCCAGCAGCTTCTTGCAGAACTCCAACGAGCCCATGTGGCGATAGGGTTCCGGGATCGGCGCCCACACGAACATGGTCGCCTTGGGACGTTCCACCTGCCAGCCGATGTTGTTCAGACCGTCGCACAGCACGTTGCGGCGCATCTCGTACATGCTGCGGATCTCTTCCACGCAGTCCTGCGGGCCTTCCAGCGCGGCGATGGCCGCCACCTGGATGGGCGTGAAGGTGCCGTAATCCAGGTAGGACTTGATGCGGCCCAGTGCCGCCACCAGGGTCTTGTTGCCGACCATGAAGCCGACCCGCCAGCCGGGCATGTTGTAGGTCTTGGACAGCGAGTAGAACTCCACCGCGATCTCCTCCGCGCCCGGCACCTGCAGGATGGACGGCGCCTTGTAGCCGTCGTAGACGATCTCGGCATAGGCGATATCGTGCACCACCCAGATGTTGTGCTCCTTGGCGATGGCCACCACCTTGGCCAGGAAGTCGAGCTCGACCACGTCGCTGGTGGGGTTGCCGGGGAAGTTCAGCACCAGCATCTTGGGGCGCGGCCAGGAATCGGTGATGGCCTTTTCCAGTTCCTCGAAGAAGTTCACGTCGGGCGTCAGCCGCACGTGGCGCACGTCGGCACCGGCGATGATGAAGCCGTACGGGTGGATCGGGTAAGCCGGGTTGGGCACCAGTACCGAGTCGCCCGGCCCCATGGTGGCCAGCGCCAGGTGCGCCAGGCCTTCCTTGGAACCGATGGTGACGATGGCCTGGGTATTCGGATCCAGGTCGACGTCGAAGCGCTCCTTGTACCAGTTGCAGATCGCCCGGCGCAGCCGCGGGATACCCTTGGACATGGAGTAGCGATGGGTATCATCCCGCTGGGCGGCCTCGCACAGCTTGTCGACGATATGCTTGGGGGTCGGCTGGTCCGGATTGCCCATGCCGAAATCGATGATGTCCTCGCCCCGCGCTCGCGCCGCGGCCTTCAATTCGTTCACAATGGCGAACACATACGGCGGCAAGCGATTGATTCTGCGAAATTCTTCCATTTCGGGGGTGGACACGGGGCGACCTCGGGCGGCACTAAGCAGGCGGAAATAAGTCGGCTAAAGTACCTGAATGCCGCTCAAAAGGTCAATGAAATTAAGTGATTACAGGCCCCCGCCGAGCGCCCTGCGGCAACGCCCCCAAGACACGGAACAGCGATGAAGATTTCCCTGGATGACATGGACGAAAGCCTGGTGATCCGCGGCTACGGCCCGGGCGAAGTGGCGGTCGGTCGACACCGCTATACCAGCAGCCTGCTGGTGACGCCCGACGGCGTGGTACCGGACTGGGGCCCGAACGGGGTGGCGGAGATCACCACCAGGCACCTGCTGGATATCCTGAGCTACCGGCCGGAACTGCTGATCCTGGGTACCGGCGAGCGCCAGGACTTCCCCTCGCCTCGGTTGTTTACCGACCTGATGGATGCCCGGGTGGGCTACGAGGTGATGGCAACGCCGGCGGCCTGCCGTACCTACAACATCCTGCTGGCCGAGGGCCGCCGGGTGGTGGCAGCCCTGCTGCTCTGACGCGTTAGTGAGTTAGTCAGGTCGACGCAGCGGCCGGTCATCGGCCTGCGCCTGTTCGCGACGCTCGGCGTCGCGCTGCTCATCCGCCTTCATGCGATCGACCACATTGCTCATCACCTGGGTGCGGGTGTACTTGTCCCGCCACACCGTCTGGGCGTCCGCACAGGCCGAGTCGGCCCGCTGCACGATGCGCTCCTGCTCGCTGATGGCCAGTTCCAGCTTGTCGAGAAACACCTGGTACTCGCGGATACGCGCCACGCTCATGCCGCTCTGGTTGGCGGCGCGATACTGGTCCAGGTATTCCAGGTGATAGGCGCGCAGATCGGCCAGCCGCTGCTCGGCCTGCTGCCGGGTCTTGAGGCTGTCACCAAGGGCGGTCGCGGCCTTGCGTTCGCGACTGTCGACCACGCGCTGTACCGGTTTGAAACGCTCAGAGGGCATCATTGCCTACCTCGTTGCCTCCCGTATTTATAGCCGTTAAACCACTGCGGCGCGACATCAGGCTGCACCCGCCGGGGCCATCGGCTGCGCCTTGGGCGGCGGCGATTGGGGAAACAGATTCATCAGATCATCCAGGCTGCCTTCCAGGCCGTGCCGGGTGTCCATGGTCTGGCGCAGGAAATCCTGCAACGCCGGCATCTGCATGATGGCGCGGTCGATCATTTCATTGGAGCCTGCCTCGTAGGCACCCACATTGATCAGGTCGCGGTTCTGCTGGAACACGCTGTACAGCTGCTTGAACTCCCGCGTCGCTGCCTGGTGCTGCTTGCTGGTGATGTCGTTCATGGCGCGACTAACCGAGGCCTCGATATCGATGGCCGGGTACTGGCCGGACTCGGCGATGCGCCGCGACAGCACGATGTGACCATCGAGGATGGCCCGCGCCGCATCGGCGATGGGGTCCTGCTGGTCGTCACCCTCTGTCAGCACGGTATAGAAGGCGGTGATGGAACCGCCGCCCTTGTCGCCGTTGCCGGCCCGCTCCACCAGCTGCGGCAGCTTGGCGAACACCGACGGCGGATAGCCCTTGGTGGCCGGCGGCTCGTTGATGGCCAGGCCGATCTCGCGCTGCGCCTGGGCGAAGCGGGTCAGCGAATCCATCAGCAGCAGCACGTTCTTGCCCTGGTCGCGGAAGTGCTCGGCGATGCTGGTGCACAGCATGGCGCCGTGCATGCGGCGCAGCGGCGGCTGGTCGGCGGGCACCGCCACCACCACCGCGCGGGCCATGCCCTGCTCGCCGAGGATGTTGTCGACGAATTCCTTCACCTCCCGGCCCCGCTCGCCGATTAGCCCCACCACCACCACGTCGGCGCTGGTGTACTTGGTCATCATGCCCAGCAACACCGACTTGCCCACGCCCGAGCCAGCGAACAGCCCCAGCCGTTGACCGCGGCCCACCGACAGCAAGGCATTGATGGCGCGGATGCCCACATCCAGCGGTTCGCGGATGGGATCACGCGCCAGCGGGTTGATGGACTCGCCGGTCAGCGGCCGCCGGCCGGTGGTATGGATCGGCCCCTTGCCGTCCAGCGGCAGGCCGGCACCATCGATGACGCGGCCGAGCAGGGCCTCGCCCACCGCCGCCTCGGACACCCTACCCTGCGGTGCGACGCGTGCATCGGGCTCCAGGCCGCGGATGTCGCCGGTGGGCATCAGGTACAGACTCTCGCCGGCAAAGCCCACCACCTCGGCCTCGATGCGATCGCCGCCGGGGCTGATCACATCGCAACGGCCGCCGATGGCGGCGCGGCAACCCACCGCCTCCAGGGTCAGACCCACCATGCGGGTGAGCTTGCCCTCCACCACCAGGCCGCGGCTGTCACCCACCCGCTCGGCCATCTGGGCGATACGCTCGGTCCAGATGGCATTTCGGTCGGGATTGGGGATCATTCCGTACCCTCATCGTCGAGCGCCTGCTGGCGCTCATTGGCCAGCAGCGGCGCGATCAGCGCGCCGAGGCGGGACTCCAGGGTGGCATCGATCTGGGAATTGTCGGTGGTGACGCGGCAACCGCCGCGCTGCAGGGTGGGGTCTTCGACGATGGTCCACTGCTGTTCCGAGTCGCCCAGCTTGTAGACCTCGCGCACCAGTTCGGCATCCTCGGGATGCAGGATCACCCGCACCTGGCGTGCCGCCACCGGCAGTGCCACCAGGGCCTCGCGCACCACGCCGATGATCTGGCCGGGATCGGCCTTGACCTCACGCCGCACCAGTTGCCGCACCATGCTGATCACCAGGGTGACCAGTTGCTGTTCGACCTCGTCATCGAGGCGTTCGAAGGGGCGACCCAGCGCATGCATCAGCTTGTCCAGGGTGGCCAGACGCTCGGCCACCGCCTTGCGCCCTTCCTCCAGCGCCTCCTGATGGCCGTAGCGCTGCCCCGCCTCACGGCCCTGCTCATAGCCTTCATCGTAGGCGGCCTGCTGCAGCGACTCGATCTCTGCAGCGGTGGGCGTCTTGGGTGCGGCACGCTCGGACAGGGTGCTGCCACCCTGGCCGGTCATGGCGGGCGGCTGCCAGGTGGCGATGTCGTCGCTGTCGCGCTCGAACGTCATGTCTGGAGCACCCCGTGATTACACAAAGTCGTCGCCGCCGCCGCCGCCGAGCATGATGTCGCCGGCATCGGCCAGGCGGCGTGCCACCGACAGGATCTCTTTCTGTGCCGCCTCGACATCGCTGAGGCGGGCCGGCTGGGCGGCCTCCAGGTCGTCCTTGAGCATCTCCGCCGCACGGGACGACATGTTGTTGAAGATCTTGTCCTTGAGGTTGTCGGCGGCACCGCGCAGCGCCAGCAGCAGCTGGTCGGAGGACACCTCGCGCAGCAGGGTCTGCATGCCGCGGTCGTCCACCTCGCCCAGGTTGTCGAACACGAACATGTTGTCCTGGATCTCGTTGGACAGGTCCTCATCGGCGTCGCTGATGGCCTCGAGCACCTGCTGCTCGATGCTGCCGTCGACGAAGTTGAGGATGTCGGCGGCTTTCTTGATACCACCCAGGTTGGTGCTCTTGACGTTGGTGGCGCCGGAGAACTGCTTCTCCAGGATCTCGTCCAGCTCCTGCAGCGCGGCCGGCTGGATGCCGTCCAGGGTGGCGATGCGCATGACGATGTCGGTACGCACCCGGTCGGGGAACTGGGCCAGCACGCCGGCGGCCTGGTCCGGGTCCAGGAACGACAGCACGATGGAGATGATCTGCGGGTGCTCCAGGCGGATCACGTCGGCGATCTGCCGCGCATCCATCCACTTGAGCTGCTCCAGGCCCTTGCTGTTGCGCCCGAGCAGGATGCGGTCGATGACGCCGGCCGCCTTGTCGGTGCCCAGCGCCGAGGTGAGCATGTTGCGGATGTACTCGTCCGAACCCAGGCCCAGCGAGGTCTGTTCGCCGATGGTATCGACGAAGTTCTGCATCACCTGCTCGATCATGGACTTGGTGACATTGGTCAGGCCGGCCATGGCCATGCCGATCTCCTGCACCTCCTTGGGGCCCATGAAGCGCAGGATCTCGGCGGCATATTTTTCGCCCAGGCCGAGCATCAGCACGGCGGTGCGCTCCATGCCGCTAAGCTTGGCGACGGCGGTCGATACGTTTGCTTCAGCCGGCATCTTCAGCCACCCAGGTCTTCACCAGTTGCGCCACTCGTTTGGGGTCGTTGTCCACCAGCTTGCGGGCGGCCTCCATGGTGTCCTCGTAGGCGGCCGGGCCGGACAGCTGCACCGGCTGGCCATCGACGCCGATGGCCGTGGTGGCGCCAGCGGCCCCCGCCTGCCCGGCGGGCACCGCCATCGGCTGGCCGTCCGGACCGATGGTCTGCACCATGCCCTCGGGCAGCTCACTGACCGGGGTGGCCGTGAGGCGCTTGAGGGTTGGACGCAGCACGCCGAAGATCAGGATCAACACCACCAGGGCGCCGCCCAGCTGCTTGGCCAGATCCCACACCCAGGGCTGCTCCCAGATCGGCAGTTCCGGCAGCGCCTCGATTGGCTCGGGCACCTGGAAGGCGCTGTTGATCACCCGCACGCTGTCGCCGCGACGGGCGTCGAAACCGACCGCCTCGCGCACCAGCGAGGTGATGCGTTCGATGTCCTCGGGGGTCCGCTCGCGGCGCACCACGCTGCCGTCGGCGCCTGCGCTGACCAGATCGTCCACCACCACCGCCACCGACAGGCGACGGATGCTGTTGGGCGACAGCCGGGTGTGGCTGACCACCCGGTCCAGCTCGAAGTTGCGGGTGGCCTGTCGGCTGCTGTTCAGCGGCGTGGTGGCCTCACCTTCCGCGCCGGCGGCCTGCTCGGGCGCGGTGCCGGCGGCCGGCGGCTGGTTGCTCAGTGCGCCGGGCACGCCCTGTGCGCCATTGCCGGTCTTGCTCTGCTGTTCGTTGACCTGCTCGCTGCGCAGCGCCGGCTGGTCCGGGTTGTAGCTTTCCTGGGTCTGCTCGGTGACGGTGAAGTCGATGTCCGCGGTGACCTGGGCCTGCACGCTGTCGGCACCCAGGATGGGGGCCAGCAACTCCACGATGCGGTCGCGGTAGTGGGACTCGATCTTCTGGGTGTAATCGAACTGGGTGGCCGACAGCTTCATGTTGCGGTCCGCCTGCGGCTGGCTGAGCAGACGCCCCTTGTGATCCACCACCGTCACCTTGTCGGCGTCCAGTTCGGGGATGCTGGAAGCCACCAGGTGCACGATGGCGTCCACCTGCGACTGCTCCAGCATGCGGCCGCTGAACAGCTTGAGCACCACCGAGGCCGACGGCATCTTGCGCTTGCGCACGAACACCGACTGCTTGGGCAGGGCCAGGTGCACCCGGGCGGTCTCGACATTGGCCAGGGTGCCGATGGTGCGGGCCAGCTCACCCTCCAACGCGTGGTGGTAGCGGGCCTGCTCCACCATGCGGCTGGTGCCGAAGCCGGTGTCCTGGTTGAGCATCTCCATGCCCATGCCGGTGCTGTTGGGCAGTCCCTGGCTGGCCAGCTGGATACGCAGATCCTGCAGCTTGCCGCTGGGCACCATCACCATGCCGGTGGACTCGTCGACGCGGAACTCCACGCCGGCCTGCTCCAGGGCCGCCACCACGGCGGCGGCATCCTTTTGCCCCAGGTTGCCGTACAGAGGGGAAAAATTTGGCGTCTGCGACCACAGCACCACCGCCACACCGAGGGCGACGCTGGCGGCGATGCCCACCATTACCGCCAGCTGGCGGAACAGCGGATTGTCGGTCAGCCCGGCGCCCGGCAGATCGTCGCTGCCGCCTGCCGGGTTGGCCAGTTTGCCTTGGGTCATTTCAGCCATGAGTTATCGGTTCGTGTTGTCTGGTGAATGGGCTCGGATCGACATCAGTGCGGCGCTCAGACCGGCATGTTCATCACGTCCTTGTAGGCCTCGACCAGCTTGTTGCGCACCTGCACCATGGCCTGGAAGGACACGCTGGCCTTCTGGCTGGCGATCATCACCTGTGCCAGATCCACGTCGGGATCACCCAGCTCGAAGGCGGTCTTCAGCTGGCCGGAGGCCTGCTGGACATCGTTGACCGCGTTGATGGAGTTCTTGAGCAGGTCGCCGAAGGCCGGTGCGCCAGCCTCTTCCATGGCCGGTACGGCGCCTTGGCTCTGGGCGGCCATGACGCGCATCTGGGCGAGAACCTGGTTGATTTCGGGGGTGCTCATGACTGACCTCGGTGTCCGTTTTTCGACAGCTCAAACTGACTTGGGAAATTAACAGCAGCTTTTGGGCCAACTTCCAGCCCTGCCCGGCCTCAGGGCACCGCAATGCCCGCCTCGCGCAGCTTGGCGATCTTGTAGCGCAGGGTGCGCGGGCTGATGCCGAGGATCTCGGCGGCGTTCTTGCGGCTGCCGCCACCGTTGCGCAGGGCATCGAGAATCATCTGGTCCTCCACCGACTTGAGGTCGGCATTGAGCCGGCTGCCAACCAGTTCAGGCTCGTCGTCCTGCGGCGCCATGTCCGGGTAGCTGCCCATACCGGCGCCGGGTTCCAGGGCCTCGAAATGGACATCCTCGACACGCACCTGCTGGCCGTCACACAGGATCAGCGCGCGCTGCATGGTGTTGTCCAGCTCGCGCACGTTGCCGGGCCAGCGGTGACCGCGCAGCTTGGCCAGCGCGGCCGGCTCCAGCTGCGGCACCGGCTGGCCGTCACGCACGTGACGGTTGAGCAGGAAATCGGTCAGCGGTTCGATGTCCCGCGGCCGGTCGCGCAGCGGCGGCAACATCAGCGGGAACACGCTGAGACGGTAGAACAGGTCCTCGCGGAAGCGGCCGGCGGCCACTTCCTCGCGCAGGTTGCGGTTGGAGGTGGCCAGCATGCGCACGTCCAGCTGGATCAGCTGGCGGCCGCCGAGGCGTTCCACCTCGCGCTCCTGCAGCACGCGCAGCAGCTTGGCCTGCAGCGGCAGGCTCATCTCGGAGATCTCGTCCAGCAGCAGGGTGCCGCCCTGGGCCTGCTCGAACTTGCCGGCGCTGGCACGCAGCGCGCCGGTGAAGGCGCCCTTCTCGTAGCCGAACAGCACCGCCTCGAGCATGTTCTCGGGGATGGCGGCGCAGTTGATGGCGATGAACGGTGCGTCGTTACGCGGCGAATGCTGGTGGATGTGGCGGGCGACCACCTCCTTGCCGGTACCGGACTCACCGAGGATCAGCACGGTGGCGTCGCTGGCGGCGACCCGCTGGGCCAATGCCGCCAGCTCGCGGGTGCGCACGTCCTCGGCTACCAGGGTGCTGTTCTGCACGCTGTTGCCCGGCAGGTAGCGGCTGACCTTGTCGAGCAGCATCTGCACGTCGAAGGGCTTGGCCAGATAGTCGACGGCGCCCAGCTTCATGGCCTCGACGGCCTGGGCGACGCTGCCGTAGGCGGTCATCATCAGCACCGGCAGGCCGTGGAAACGGTCGCGCAGGTGACGCAGCAGGGTGTTGCCGTCCATCGGCGCCATCTGCACGTCGGACAGCACCATGTCCACCGGCTCGCGGTCCAGCGCGGCCAGCGCCGCCTGGCCGTCACCGGCATGCACAACCTGGTAGCCGCCCAGGCTCAGGGTGTCGGTGATGGCCTCGGCCAGGGAGGGGTCGTCTTCGACGACCAGGATTCGATTGGCAGGGATTCGCAGGGCAGGCATGGCTTACTGCACTCCATGGTCATGGTTGCCGCCGTTGACACCCGGCAGGGTGAGGCGGAAACAGGCGCCGTTCTCGGCGGCGTTGCAAAAGTCGATCTGGCCGTCGTGTTCGACGGCCACGGAATGGACCACCGCCAGGCCGAGGCCGGTGCCCCGCTCGCCGGTGGTGAAGAAGGGGTCGAAGATGCGCGACTGCAGCTCCTCGGGGATGCCCGGGCCGTCGTCCTGCACGGTGATCTGGTAGCCGTCGCCGTGGGCCTGCAGGCCGGCCTCGATGTGCACGCCTTCACCGCCGTGTTCCAGGGCGTTGTTGATCAGCGCGCCGACGGCGCCGGTCAGAGCATCGCGATTGCCCAGCACCAGCGCCTTGCCGTCCAGCGGCGGGTGCAGCTTGAGGGTGGCCGCGCGGCCGGCCAGCTTGGGACGCATCATGTCGGCGCCTTCGCGCAGCACCCGGTTCAGGTCCACCGGCTGCGGGGTGAAGCGCCCGCCGCGGGCGAAGGCCAGCATGTCGGCCACCAGGTTCTCGGTATGGCGTAGCCGGTCGCACAGCTTGCCGGCGTATTCGCGCACCTTGTCGCCGGCCAGGCCACCGCGACCCAGCTGGCCGGCATAGAGCAGCGCGGCGGACAGTGGGGTGCGCACCTGGTGGGCCAGTTGGGCGGCCATCTCGCCCATGGCGGTGAGGCGCTCGCGGCGGTGCAGTTCGTCCTGCAGGCGACGGGTCTCGGTGACGTCCATCATCACCAGTACCCGACCGTTGTCGTTGAGCGGGCGGCAACGCATGTTCACCCGGCGGCCGTCGGCCAGGCGCCATTCGTCGCCGTCGGCCAGGCGTGCCAGGGTTTCGTCGCGCACCTCGGTCCAGCGGCGCCCCCAGGCGATGCCGGGGAACAGGGTCTGGGCGGCGGGATTGAACTGGTCCACCCGGTCGCGGCCGTCCACCAGTACCACCGCGGCCGGCAGGGCCTCCAGCAGGTTGCCCAGGCGATCGGCCAGACGCTCCTTTTCCGCCAGTTCGCGGGAGCGTGCCTGGCGGGACTGGATCAGTTCGGTGTTGAGTTGGGCGACCCGGGTTTCAAGCTGCTGATAGGCCCCGGTCAGCTGTTCGGACAGCTGGTTGAACAGGCCGAAGGCCTCGGCGAGGGCCTCGCGATCCTGGGGCTGTGCGGCGGCAGTCTGACTGGGCATGGCAACGGTTCCTTGCACCGGGTTGAATTCCCGTAAGCAATGGAGCAATTACCGTGCCCGTTTTATGTTGCCTTTAAAATCAGCTAGTTACGAAGGAGACGCCGGGGAGGCGTCAAGCACCCGTCAGCTCATGGCCGCGGTGCAGGCCGTATTTGCGCAGTTTTTCGACGAGGGTGGTGCGACGCATCTTGAGCTTCTTGGCGGCATGGGCCACCACGCCGTCGCAGTCGTCCAGCGCCTGGCGGATCAGGTTCTGTTCCAGGTGGGACAGGTGGGCCTTGAGATCCAGGCCGTCGTTGGGCAGACGCGGTGCGCTGGCCACGGTGCCCGGCTCCATGCCGGGAACCGTCACCTCGGGCAGTTCGTCCTCGCTCTCCAGTACCGGCAGCTGGATGCCGGCGCGGAATTTCTCCGGCAGGTCCGGCAGATCCACCACGCCATAGGGATAGAGGATGGCGAGGCGCTCGATCAGGTTGGCCAGCTCGCGCACGTTACCCGACCAGCGGTAGTGCTGCAGGGCGGTGACCGCGGCCGGGGTGAGGCGCACCGAGCCGCGCTTCTCGTGCTCGATGCGGCGGATCAGGTCGTTGACCAGCACCGGGATGTCCTCCACCCGCTCGCGCAGCGGCGCCATCTCGATGGGGAACACGTTGAGGCGATAGAACAGGTCCTCGCGGAACTTGCCCTCGGCGATGGCCGCCTCAAGATTGCGATGGGTGGCGGCGATGATGCGCACGTCGCAGTGGATGGTCTTGTTGCTACCCACCCGCTCGAAGGTGCGCTCCTGCAGCACGCGCAGCAGCTTGACCTGCATGTGCATGCTCATGTCGCCGATCTCGTCGAGGAACAGGGTGCCGCCCTCGGCCAGTTCGAAACGCCCCTGGCGGGCGGTGATGGCGCCGGTAAAGGCGCCCTTCTCGTGGCCGAACAGTTCGCTTTCCAGCAGGTCGCCGGGGATGGCGCCGCAGTTGACCGGGACGAAAGGCTTGCCGCGGCGGTTGGAGTGATAGTGCAGCTTGCGCGCCACCACTTCCTTGCCGGTGCCGGATTCACCCAGCACCAGCACGGTGGCGTCGGACGAGGCCACCTGCTCGATCATCTGATTGATACGCCGGGTGGCGCGGCCGTTGCCGGACAGGCTGCGGAACAGTTCCACCGGGCGGCGCGGGCCTTCGCCCTGACGCTGGCTCTCGCTGTAGACCTGGGCCTTGTGCAGCAGATTGGTCAGGCCATCGAAGTGGGCCGGCAGGGTAACCACGCCGAGCATGTCACCACCGATGCTGTGCTGGGTACGCTCGTCGGCCAGCAGGAAGGCTGCCGGACGGGGCGTGGCCGCCGCCACCGCACCCATCATCTCGACCCGCTGTGGCTCGGGCAGTTCGGCGCTGAGGAATACCGAGGTTGGTCGCTGCTCGGCACGCTTGGCGTATTCGGCCATCTCCTTGGCGTCCTCCGCCACCAACACATCACAGTCGAGAAACTCGAGGACATGGCGCAGATAGCTGCGACGGTCGGCATCCGGCTCCGCCAGGATGATGACATTACATTTGAAAGACTGCGATTCGGCTTCTGGCTGGCTCATACCAACGTCATCCATGAGATAAGGGCCCAAGATAAGGGAAGTTAAGCACCCTGTCGCCCATATGTCAAAATTACGTCGTTTAGCAGAAACCCGTACCCTTGACACCCCATGGGCCGCCCCGTAGAACTGCCCGCATCTCCCGAACGGAATGCCCCACTTGAACGACATACCCACAGGCGCGCTGTTCGCCGTCCTGTTTGTCCTGATCCTGCTATCCGCTTTTTTCTCCGGCTCAGAGACCGCCCTGATGACCCTCAACCGCTACCGCCTTCGGCACTTGGCGGAGGAAGGTCACAGCACCGCGCGGCTCGCCGAAAGGCTGCTCAAGCGGCCCGACCGGTTGATCGGCCTGATCCTGCTGGGCAACAACTTCGTCAACATCCTGGCCTCGTCGCTGGCCACGGTAATCGCCCTGCGCCTCGGCGGTGAAGCGGCCATCGCCATCGCCGCCGGCCTGCTGACGCTGGTAGTGCTGGTGTTCGCCGAGGTGGCGCCGAAGACCCTGGCGGCACTGCATCCGGAGCGGATCGCCTTCCCCGCCGCCTGGGTCTACACCCCGCTGCTGCACCGTTTTTCGCCCATCGCCTGGCTGGCGCGACTGGTGAACATCTTCGCCAACACCCTGCTCAAGATCCTCAAGCTGTACCCCGAGGGCGCCGAGGGTGACACCCTGAGCCGAGAGGAACTGCGCACCGTGGTGGCCGAGGCCGGCGCCATGATCCCCAAGAAGCACAAGAAGATGCTGCTCAATATCCTCGACCTGGAAAAGGCCACGGTGGAGGACATCATGATCCCGCGCAACGAGATCGACGGCGTCGACGTCGGGGCACCACTGGACGAGATCCTGCAGGACATCAAGCAGACCCCCTATACCCGCATCCTGGCCTACGACGGCGACATCGATCACGTGCATGGCTTTCTGCACGCGCGGCGGGTGCTGCAGGCCAGCCTGGACCACGAACTGGACCGTGAGCGCCTGCTGAGCCTGATCCGCGAGCCCTACTACATCCCCGCCGGCACACCGCTTAACCGCCAGCTGCTGCAGTTCCAGCGGCAGAAGCGCCGGGTAGGCCTGGTTGTTGACGAATACGGCGACGTGCAGGGCCTGGTCACCCTGGGTGACCTGCTGGAGGAGATCGTCGGCGAGTTCACCACCGACCCCTCCGACAGCATCGCCGACGTGCGCGCCCAGGAAGACGGCAGCTACCTGGTGGACGGCGGCGCCAGCATCCGCGAACTGGTGCGCACCCTGGACTGGGACCTGCCCACCGATGGCCCCAAGACCCTCAACGGCCTGATCCTGGAACAGCTGGAAAGCATGCCCGAGACCGGTATCAGCCTGTTGATCAACGGCTACCCGGTGGAGATCCTGCAAACCCAGGCCAACGCGGTGAAGACCGCCCGCTTCCGCCCCGCGGATCGCCGCCCGCTGCCATCGGCTTAAGATTCACCCTGCCCGGCCGCTATCACTCCTATTGAATTACGCTCATAAAGGGCTGCAATCATGTCCGACAGCCAGAACCAAGACCGCCGTCACTTCCAACGCATCCCCCTGGAGCGCAGCGCCACGCTGCACGCCGGATCGCAACGCCATGTCTGCGCGGTGGCGGATGTCTCCCTGAAGGGTGCGCTACTGATCCCCGAGCCGGGCTGGTCCGGCAGCAAGGGCGACAAGGTCAGCCTGGATATCCTGCTGGACGCCCTGGGCGAGACGACCATCCACATGCAGGGCGAGATCGCCCATGTGGAAGACGATCAACTGGGCATGCAGTGTCATCAGATGGACCTGGACAGCGCCACCCAGCTACGTCGCTTGGTGGAACTGAACCTGGCCGACCCGGACCTGCTGGAGCGGGAACTGGGCGCCATGATCGACGCCGCCTGAAGCTTGCCCCGTCACGCTCAGGCCACGGCCTGCTCCAGCGGCGCCGGACTGCCCAGATAAAAGCCCTGCCCCAGGGTCACACCCATCCGTTTCAGCGCCGCCAGCTCGGTGGCCGTCTCCACGCCCTCGGCGATCAGGGCGCTGCCGGTCTTGCGGGCGAACTGGATCAGCGCCTTGGCCAGTGCGCGACGGGAGACATCGCTGTCGATATCCCGCACCAGGCTCTTGTCCAGCTTGATCAGGTCAGGCTGCAGCACCAGGATGTGGCGGAAACTGGCATAGCCGGCGCCGGCATCATCAACCGCTACCCGGACGCCCCGTTGGCGATATCGCCCCAGCGCCTCCAGCAGACCGTCGTAACGGTCGATGGGTGCACGCTCGGTGATCTCCAGCACCAGTCGATCCGAAGGGATATCGGCCAGCACCAAATCCATCTGGCCGCTGAGCAGGGTTTCGGGTGACACGTTCAGCGCCAGGTAGCTGTCTGCCGGCAGAAGCTCGAAGCCTTCTACCGCCAGTTCCACCGCGCGCATCTCCAGCGCCACATCCCGACCGATACTGGCGGCGTTGCTGAACCAGGATTCGGTGTCACGGGCCGGGGTCACGCTGAACCTGGCCAGGGCCTCGAAGCCCACCGGTCGTGCGGTGTTCAGGTCCATGATGGGCTGGTAGACCGTGGACAGGCCATCGCCACGCAGGGCGCTACTGACCCCCTCGCGGATCTCCTGCTGCTCACGATCCTCCGCCAGCTCGTGTTCGATAACGTCAATCACCATCCCCGCCACCACGTGCATCATGCCGACATCACGTTCATTGAGGGTATGGTCGGGTTTGAAGCTGAAACAGCAAAAGGTGCCATAGATCCGGCCATCCTCCAGCTGCAGCGGCACGCCGAGATAAGAGCCGATGGACAGGGCCTCGGTCACCCGCAGTGCGCGGGCCTCGGCATTGTCGGCGGTGTCGATGATCAGTTCGGGCATGCGCCCGTCAACGATACGCTGGCAGTAGGTATCCTCCAGAGGATCACCCGCATCGACCCGGGGCACACCCTGCTCGGCATCGGCATCCACGTGACGAAACATCCGGCGGCCGTTACTGAACTCAGAGATGAAGGCCACGTCCATGCCCAGGTGCTCGCGAATGGCCCGCAGCACACGCGGCAGTGTCTGCTGCAGCGCCGTGCCGCCCGCGCTCATGGGGCCACTGAACAGCCCGCTCAGTGGACCCGCCTCTTCCTTAAGCATCACTCCTGCCCCTTGGCGGTATAGCTATCGATATATCCCACAAGTGTAGTCAGGGTTTAGTACTAAAGTGCGTCCAGGGCTTCGGACAAACGACTGACCGCCACCACCTCGACGCCCTCGGGCGCCTGCTTGGGGGCATTGGCCTTGGGCATGATGACCCGCTTGAAGCCATGCTTGACCGCCTCGCGCAGCCGATCCTGGCCATTGGGCACCGGGCGGATCTCGCCGGCCAGGCCGACCTCGCCGAAGGCCGCCATGCGCGGCGGCAGCGGCCGGTCGCGGAAGCTGGACAGCACCGCCAGCAGCACCGCCAGGTCGGCGGCGGTCTCGCTGATGCGTACCCCGCCCACCACGTTCAGGTAGACGTCCTGGTCGAACAGCGCGATGCCGCAGTGACGGTGCAGCACCGCCAGCAGCATGGACAGGCGGTTCTGCTCCAGGCCCAACGCCACCCGGCGCGGGTTGGCCAGCGGGCTCTGGTCCACCAGCGCCTGCACCTCCACCATCAGCGGCCGGGTGCCCTCGCGGGTCACCAGGATGGCGCTGCCGGCCACCGCCTCGTCATGGCTGGACAGGAAGATCGCCGACGGGTTGGCGATCTCCTTCAGCCCCTTGTCGGTCATGGCGAACACGCCCAGTTCGTTGACCGCGCCGAAGCGGTTCTTGATGGCCCTGACCAAACGAAATTGGCTGCCGGCCTCGCCCTCGAAATACAGCACCGTATCCACCATGTGCTCCAGCACCCGCGGACCTGCCAGCGCGCCTTCCTTGGTGACATGGCCGACCAGGAACAGGCTGGTGCCGGTCTGCTTGGCAAACCTGACCAGTTGCGCCGCTGATTCGCGCACCTGGGACACCGAGCCCGGCGCCGACTGCAGCTGCTCGGAATAGAAGGTCTGGATGGAGTCGAGCACCATGATCTTGGCGCCGCTCTTGCCCACGCCCGCCTTGCCGGCGATCTGCAGGATGCGCTCCACGCAGGTCTCGGTGAGCAGCTGCAGCCGCTCGGCCGGCAGGCCCAGGCGCTGGGCCCGTAGGCTGATCTGTTCGGCCGATTCCTCGCCGCTGACATACAGCGACGGCAACCGGTCCGACAGGCTGGCCAGCGCCTGGATCAGCAGGGTCGACTTGCCGATGCCGGGATCACCGCCGATCAGCACCACCGAGCCCTGCACCAGGCCGCCGCCCAGCACCCGGTCCAGCTCGGACAGGCCGGTGGGGGTTCGATCGGTGGTCTCGGCCGACACCTCGGACAGGGTGCGTACCTGCAGGCCGGCATCGCCCGCATAGCCGCCGAAGCGGCCGCCGGGCGCCTTGGCCGGCGCGGCCACGGTCTCCTCGAGGGTGTTCCAGGCACCGCAATCCGGGCACTGGCCGGCCCACTTGGGCTGCTGGCTGCCGCAACTGCCGCAGGTATAGATGGTCTTGGCCGGGCGGCTCATGCCTGGTTCTCCCGGGCCGGCGCCTTGCCGCCCACGTAGTCGTATTGCACCCGCGACGTGATGCCGCAGAACAGGGTGTAGGGGATGGTGTCTGCAGCCAGCGCGATGCGCTCGACCGGCAGCCCCTCGCCCCACAGCGTCACCGGATCGCCCACCCGCGCCGCCGGCAGCCCGCTGAGATCGACGGTGACCATGTCCATGGACACGCGGGCAACGATACGGGTCTGCCGGCCGTTGACCAGCACCGGGGTGTCGCCCGCGATCTCCCGCGGGTAGCCGTCGCCGTAGCCGATGCCCACCACGCCCACCGCCATGTCCTGCGGGCAGCGCCAGCTGCCGCCATAGCCCACCGGGTCGCCGGCCTTGAGCTGATTGACGGCGATCAGCCGCGCCGACAGGGTCATCACCGGGCGCAGGCTGTCGTCACCGCCCTTGCCGTTCAGGAATGGCGAGGCGCCGTACAGCATCAACCCGGGGCGGATCCAGTCGCCGTGACTGTCGGGGCAACCGAGGATGCCGGCGGAGTTGGCAACGGAGGTGGGCACCGCGAAACGGTCCGCCAGCGGCTTGAACAGCGCCAGCTGCGCGGCGGTCGTCGGGTCCCAGCGGTCATCGGCATTGGCCAGGTGAGTCATCAGCCCGGGCTGGCCGCGCACGCTGTCCATGGCAGACAGCTGGGTGAAGGCGTCTGCGGCCATATCCGGCGCAAAGCCGAGCCGGTGCATGCCGGTATCGACCTTCAGCCAGCAGGCCAGCGGGCGCGCCGGGCGCGCGGTACGCAGCAGTTCCAGCTGTTCACTGTGATGCACCACCGGCACGAAATCCCGTGCCGCCGCCTCGGCCAGTTCCTCGGCATCCAGGCAGCCTTCCAGCAACACGATGGGGCGGCGGCAGCCAGCATCGTGCAGCGCCACCGCCTCACCCAGGCGCGCCACCGCCAGGGCATCGGCATCACCCAACGCCGCGGCGATCCGGGCCAGGCCATGGCCGTAGGCGTCGGCCTTGATCACCGCCATCGCCTTACGGCCCGGCGCGGCGGCGCGGGCCACGGCCAGGTTGTGACGCAGGGCGTCGAGGTCGATGCGGGCGGTGGGTACGAAGGCCATCAACTAGAGATCGGCGCGGCTGGGGACGGGCTCAATAACCGGGATCATCGCCATAGGCGGTGGAGATGAAGTTCTCGAACTTGGTGTACTTGCCTAGGAAGGTCAGCCGCGTGGTGCCGATGGGACCGTTACGCTGCTTGCCGATGATGATCTCGGCGGTGCCCTTGTCCGGGCTGTCCTCGTTGTACACCTCGTCGCGGTACACAAACATGATGATGTCCGCGTCCTGCTCGATGGCGCCCGATTCGCGCAGGTCCGACATGATGGGACGCTTGTTGGTGCGCTGCTCCAGCGAGCGGTTGAGCTGCGACAGCGCGATCACCGGCACCTCCAGCTCCTTGGCCAGCGCCTTGAGCGAGCGCGAGATCAGCGAGATCTCGTTGGTGCGGTTCTCGGCCGCATCGCCGGCCTGCATCAGCTGCAGGTAGTCGATCACCACCACGCCCAACTGACCGTGCTCGCGCATCAAGCGGCGGCAACGGGCGCGCACCTCGGTGGGCGACAGCGCTGCGGTATCGTCGATGAACAGCTTGGACTGATTGAGGATGCTCACCGCCGAGGTCAGCCGCGGCCACTCGTCGTCCTCCAGCTTGCCGGTACGCACCCGGTGCTGATCGATGCGACCCAGCGAGGACATCATCCGCAGGGTCAGCGACTCACCCGGCATCTCCAGCGAGAACACCGCCGCCGGCAGGCCGGACTTGATGGCCACGTTCTCGGCGATGTTCATGGCGAAGGTGGTCTTGCCCATCGAGGGGCGACCGGCGACGATGATCAGGTCGGACTTCTGCAGTCCCGAGGTCATGTCGTCCAGGTCGTCGAAGCCGGTGCTGACGCCGGTGATGGCCTCGTCGCTCTGATACAGCGCCTCGATGCGGTTCACCGCCTTGGTCAGCAGTTCGCTGATCGGCTGGAAGCCGGTGCCCTGCTTGGCCCCCTGCTCGGCGATGGCGAACACCTTGGATTCGGCGGAATCGACCAGCTGCTTGGCCTTGCGACCCTCGGGGTAGAAGGCCGAGTCGGCGATCTCGGTGCCGACCTTGATCAGCGAGCGCATCACCGCATGCTCGCTGACGATATCCGCATAGGCACGGATGTTGGCGGCACTGGGGGTGTCGCTGGCCAGGGCGCCGATGTACGGCAGGCCACCGGTGTCGTCCAGTTTGTCGGAGCGTTCCAGCTCCTCGGACACCGTCACCACGTCGAAGGGCTTGGAGTCGTCCGCCAGCGCCTTGATGGCGCGGAAGATCAGCTGGTGCTCGCGGCGGTAGAAATCCTGTTCCGTGACCCGGTCAGCGACCTGGTCCCAGGCGCTGTTTTCCAGCATCAGGCCACCCAGCACCGACTGCTCGGCCTGGATGGAATGGGGCGGAATGCGCAGTGCATCGGCACCGTGGTCGGCGCTGCCCTGGGAGGCGATATAGGGTTCGGCGGACATGGCCAAGAGCATACCCGAAGCGCGCCCGGGCGGCACCCTGCGCGGTCGCTAAATTGAGTGTAGCCAGGACGCAACAGCGGCCTGGCCCGGACACAAAAAAGACCATCGGGGCAGCTGGGCCCCGACGGTCGTTTTGCAGGTCACGGCAGGCGGCCGCCGTGGCGGCCCCTGCCCCGCGGCGGCTCAGGCCTCCGCGACGACCTCGACGGTAACGGTAGCGTTGACGTCGGCGTGCAGGTGCAGTTCCACCTGGTACTCGCCGGCGGCACGGAACGGACCTTCGGGCAGACGCACCTCGGCCTTGGCCACCTCGGCGCCGGCAGCGCTGAAGGCGTCGGCGATGTCGTTGGTACCAACGGAGCCGAACAGTTTGCCTTCGTCACCGGCCTTGTGGCTGATGCTGACCTTGCCGACGGCCTCGATCTGGGCCTTGCGGGCCTCGGCAGCGGCCAGCTTCTCGGCGGCCTGCTTTTCCAACTCGGCGCGACGCGCTTCGAAGGTCGCCAGGTTTTCGCCGGTAGCCGGTACAGCACGACCGGTCGGGATCAGGAAATTACGGCCGTAGCCGGCCTTGACCGAGACCTTGTCGCCCAGGCCGCCCAGGTTGTCCACCTTGTCCAGCAGAATGACTTCCATCTTTATTCACCTCTAAGGGTTATTCGCCCGCGCCGTCCGTGTCGGAGCGGGGCCGGACCTTGGCCCGGAAATTCAGCCAGCCGTCCAGGTAGCCCGCTATGGTCACCAGGGTGACACCGTGCGGGAACGCGACGACCAACAAACTGTAAAAACCGATCAACCAGCCGGTCGCGGCACCGAGGCGCCCGACCAGCCCATGAACCAACGCCACACCCTGCAACAGCAACCCGGCCTCCAGCACCAGCACCAACTGGGCAGGCAGTGAGGCGGTCTGCCCCGCTGCAACGGCCGCGACCAGCAGCAACGGCAGGGCAATCAGCACCCAGCGCCCCAGCCGCAGGCCGTGGAACTCGGTCCGAAAGCCGCCGGGGTTGTACAACCCCGCCTGCCAGTACCTGGCCACGAACAGCGCCAAGGCCTGCTGCAGAAACCACGCGGCGGCCACGCCGCCCACCATCCAGGGCGCCATTGCGGCCACCAGCTGCTGCCGCTCGCTCTCCCCGAGTACTGCGGGGTCCAGCGACTGAACGAGAAACTCGTTCATCAGCTGCGCCCAGTAGGCCACCGGGTCACCCAGCAGGTACTGGGCCAGCACCAGGCCCACCCCGGCCAGCAGGCCGACCTCCAGCGTCAGGGCCAGGGAGCGGCTGCTTCGCAGCACCAGCCCCAGGCCCCACACCGGCAGCCACATGACCAGGCCGACCAGTGCCAGGGCAGCGGGTTTGCCGAAAATCAGCCCACCCAGCCCGGCCAGCGCCAACAGGCCACCGGCCATCACCACAGCGCTTTCCCGCAGCCCGTGGCGCAAGGCCACCAGGGCTACGACAGCGGCGCTGAGCAGCCCCAGGGGCAGGATCAGCAGGGACAGCGCGGCCAGGACGGTGGCCACCGCAATGGCCGGCATCCTGCCACGCATGACCAGGGAAGCCAGAAACTTCACGGCGACCCTCCGGCGCGGCGCAGGTTCAAATCAATCAGTCGTGAGAATCCGTGTACGGCAGCAGTGCCAGGAAGCGGGCGCGCTTGATAGCGGTAGCCAGCTGACGCTGATACTTGGCCTTGGTACCGGTGATGCGGCTCGGGACAATCTTGCCGGACTCGCTGACGTACTGCTTGAGCAGGTTCAGGTCCTTGTAATCGATCTCCGTGATGCCTTCCGCGGTGAAGCGGCAGTATTTCTTGCGGCGGAAAAAGCGTGCCATGTTCTATCTCCTAAACTGGATCAGGCAGCGTCTTCGCTGCTGTCGTCGTCGCTGCTGTCGTCGCTGTCGCTGTCGGACTTGGTGTCTTCAGCGCGCTCCGGGCGAGTGTCTTCGGTCTTGACCAGATGAGACGGCTCGGTGACGGCGGCCTTGTTCTTGATGACCAGGTGACGCAGCACCGCATCGTTGAAGCGGAAGGCGCTTTCCAGTTCGGCCAGGGCCTCGCCGTCGCACTCGATGTTCATGAGTACGTAGTGGGCCTTGTGCAGCTTGATGATGGGGTAGGCGAGCTGGCGACGGCCCCAGTCTTCCAGGCGGTGGATGGTGCCGCCCTTGGCTTCGATGGCGCTGCGATAGCGCTCCACCATGCCGGGGACCTGCTCGCTCTGGTCCGGGTGGACCAGGAACACTACTTCGTAATGACGCATTGTAGCTCCTTACGGGTTAAAGCCTCCCGCACGCGGCGGTGAGACAAGGAGGACCGGCCACGGATTGCACGGACGGTCGGAAAGGCGCGGGAGGTTACCCGAAGCCCAAGTGATTTGCAAGATTTTGCATGCCGCAGAGGGGTTTGCGGCAGCTCAGCCGCGCTGGCGACGCGCCTCGTACAGGCAGATACCGGTGGCCACCGAGACGTTCAGGCTCTCCACGCTGCCGCGCATGGGCAGATAGACCAGCTGGTCACACTGCTCGCGGGTCAGGCGACGCATGCCCTTCTCCTCGGCACCCATGACGATGGCCAGCGGGCCCTTCAGGTCCGCCTGGTACAGGCCGGTGTCGGCCTCGCCGGCGGTGCCGACGGTCCAGATGCCGTAGGCATCGCGCAGGTGCTTGAGGGTTCGCGCCAGATTGGTGACCTGAATAAAAGGTATGCTCTCGGCGGCGCCGCTGGCCACCTTGCAGGCGGTCGGCGTCAGGCCGGCGGCACGATCCCGGGGCGCGATCACCGCGTGCACCCCGGCACCGTCGGCACTGCGCAGGCAGGCACCCAGGTTGTGGGGATCGGTGACACCGTCGAGCACCAGCAGCAGGGCCGGCTCGTCGAGCGCGGCCAGCACCTCATCCAGACCGGACTCGCCCTGGGCGGCGGGCGCCTCGGTGGACGCCACTACTCCCTGGTGGTTGGCATCGGGCAGCAGGCGATCCAGCTCCGCCTTGTCCACGCCCTGGGGGTTGAGCCCGGCCTTGCGCGCCTCGCTCAGCAGCTGGCCCAGACGCTTGTCCCTGCGGCCGCGGTCGAACCACAGGGTGTCGATGCCACCCGCCCCGTGGCGGATGGCGGTACGCACGCTGTGGATACCGCCGATCAGCCGCTTGGCGGCATCGGTCATGCCTGGGGACCCTTGGGCTTGGACGGACGGCGACGGCGACGACCACCGGACTTGGGCTTGGCCTGTTGGCCCTGGCCCTGGCCCTTGGCCTGTGCGCCCTTGTCGGCACGCGGCTTGTTGGACTGACCCTTGTTGGACTGTCCACTCTTGGATTGCCCACCGCCCTGCTGGCCTTTATTCGAACGCCCCCGGCCGGACTTGGCCTTGCTGGTCGAACGCGGTTTCTTCTGCACCGGCGGCACATAGTCGACGCTGTTGCCATCGATCTCGGGCGGCTCGACCTCAGCCGGCATCAGGCGGTTGCCGAAGCTCTCATCGTCATCGTCGAACGCGGGCTGGGCGTCATCATCCTCGAACACCGGCTGCGTATCGTCATCGTCATCAAACGCCGCGGCCCGCGCTTTTGGCTTGGGCATTTCCTGGCTCTGCGGCGGCTCGTCCGCACTGCGGACCTGCGGCTGCACCTCGTCATCCGGGAATTGCGGCTGCTCGTCTTCAGCAGCAAACGCCGGCTGCTTGGCCTTTCTTTCCTTGCGCGGCTTGGCGCGCGGGGCCGGCTGAACCTGCTCGACCGGCTGCATCTGCTCAACAGGCTGAGCCGGCTCAACCGGCGCTTCGCTCACCAATGGCGCGCTGACCGGACGCAGCAGGTCCGGCACCTCGCGACGACGGCGACGCGAACGCGACGGCGTACGGCGCTGCACGGGCTGGTCGGGCTGCTCGATGACATCCGGCTGCGACGGCTGCGACGGCTGCGACGGCTCGGCCGCCGGCCTCCCGCCACGCCGCCGCTTGCCCGGACCGCGACCACGGCGCCCGGCCTTGTCCTCGGCCGGGCGCTCCACTTGCTCTACCACGGACTCCGCCGCTACCGGGTGCTCGGCCGGCTGCTCATCGGGTTCCTCGATGCGCTGCGCGCGACCGTCGCCGCGATCATCGCGACGCCCCTTGTCACGACGCGGTCCACGACTGCGGCCCTTCTTGCCACGGGGCGCGTGCTCGCCACCATCGGCCGTGGCACCGGCCAGCATCAGGTCGATCTTGCGCTCGTCCAGATTGACCGCCGCCACCAGTACCTCGATGGGATCGGCCAGACGGTAGACCTTGCCGGAACGCTCGCCGGACAGCTTGTGGTGCACCGGATCGAAGTGGAAGAAGTCCTTATCCAGCGCGGTGATGTGCACCAGGCCGGTGATGTAGATGTCTTCCAGCTCCACGAACAGGCCGAAACCGGTGACGCTGACCACTACACCCTTGAAGGTCTCGCCCACCTTGTCGAGCATGAACTCGCACTTGAGGGCATCGGAGGCGTCACGGGTGGCCTCGTCGGCACGACGCTCGGTCATCGAGCAGTGCTCGCCCAGGCTGACCAGGTCGTGCGGGCTGTATTCGAAATCGTCGGCCTTGCCGTCGGCGATCAGGTGCTTGAGGGCGCGGTGCACCATCAGGTCCGGATAACGACGGATCGGCGAAGTGAAGTGCGCATAGGCCGGGAAGGACAGGCCGAAGTGACCGACATTCTCGGTGGCGTAGACCGCCTGCATCATGGAACGCAGCAGTACGGTCTGGATCATGTGGGCGTCGCTGCGGCCCTTGATCGCCTGCATCAGCTCGCCGTAGTGCAGCGCGGTCGGCTCGTCGCCACCGCCCAGCTGCAGGCCAAGCTCGCTCAGGAAGGTACGCAGGTCCTCCAGCTTCTGTTCGCTGGGACGCTCGTGGTTGCGGTACAGGGCCGGGATCTTGCGCCGCAGCAACTGACGGGCAGCGGCCACGTTGGCGGCCAGCATGCATTCCTCGATCAGCTTATGGGCGTCGTTGCGGATCACGGTGCGCACGCTGGCGACCTTGCCGTTGTCGTCGAACACGAAGCGGGATTCGGTGGTGTCGAAATCGATGGCACCACGCACGTCACGGCTGGCGCGCAGCGCCTGGTACAGGTTGTACAGCTCGTGCAGATCCGGCAGCAGCTCGGCGTACTCCTCGCACAGCGCGCCGTCGCCATCCACCACCATGGCGGCGACCTTGGTATAGGTCAGCCGCGCATGGGAGCGCATCACCGCCGGGAAGAAACGCGAGCGCACCTGCTCGCCGTTGTCCTTGATAAGGATCTCGGCGGCCATGCACAGGCGGTCGACCTTCGGGTTGATCGAGCACAGGCCGTTGGACAGGATCTCCGGCAGCATCGGGATCACCCGATCGGGGAAGTACACCGAGTTGCCGCGCTTGATGGCCTCGGCGTCCAGCGCCGTGCCGGGCTTGACGTAATGGGACACGTCGGCGATGGCAACGATCAGCTTCCAGCCGGTCTTGGTACGCTTGCAGTAGACCGCGTCGTCGAAGTCGCGGGAGTCCTCACCGTCGATGGTGACCAGCGGAATATCGCGCAGATCCTCGCGATCAGCCTTGGCGCGGCTGGGCACCGTCTTGCTGAGCTTGGCGATCTCGGCGAGCACCTCTTCCGGCCACTCGCTGGGGATATCGTGGGCCCGCATGGCGACGTCGGTCTCCATGCCCGGCGCCATGTGGTCGCCGAGGATCTCCGACACATGCCCCATGGCGCCGCGATTACGATCAGGCTGGCGATCCAGGGTGACCACCACCATCTGACCGTCGGTCGCGCCGTTCAACTGATCGTGCGGGACCAGCACCTCGTGGACCATGCGCTTGTTGTCCGGGCGGAGGAAGCCCACCTCCGCGTCCACCCGCAAGCGACCCACCACCTGGGTGAATGCCCGCTCCAGCACCTCGATCAAGGCGCCTTCGCGACGACCGCGGCGATCCACGCCGATTACCCGCGCCACCGCTCGGTCGCCATGCCACAAGGAGCGCATCTGCCGCGGACCCATAAAGAGGTCTTCACCGCCCTCGTCCGGCACCAGGAAACCGAAGCCATCCGGGTGACCGACCACCCGTCCGGCGATCAGGTCCTTGGCATCCACCAGGCAGTAACCGCCCTTGCGGTTCAGCACCATCTGGCCATCCCGTTCCATGGCCCGCAACCGACGGGTCAGCGCCTCGCGCTGATCGTCGCCGTCGAGTTCCAGCGCCTCGAACAGCTGCTGGAAATCCATGGGGATACCTTCCCGCTCCAACAGCTCCATGATGAACTCACGGCTGGGGATGGGATTGTCGTATTTGCGCGCCTCGCGGGCGTAGTTAGGATCGCGCTCTGGCGCGCCTTGGGGGGTCTTTTTTCGTTGGGACACGTGGACTCGGTTGTTAGCGTGAAAGATGGGATTGTAGCGTTGACAGCCCCCAATTGTCGCTGTAAAGTTCCGCTCCGCTGAAGGGGTAGCCTGGCAAGGCCCTCCGCAAGCCCACCTGCCGAGGTGGCGGAATTGGTAGACGCGCATGGTTCAGGTCCATGTCTTGGAAACAAGGTGGAGGTTCAAGTCCTCTCCTCGGCACCAAACAAATGAATCAGGCCCGGGGTAGCAATACCCCGGGCCTTTTTCTTTTCCAGGCATGCTCTTCTGACACTCCGGATTGCGGCATGGCAGAACCGCTGCACCGCAGCGGCTAAACAGCGGCTAAGACCAGCCACTCCCCTGCCAGCCACGCCCGAACCGCAAGCGACGAGGTGGAGGAACCTCCCACCAAGTGGCGCCTTTCGACCCAAGCCGTTTTAGCTCAGCCGCGATATAGTGATCGCGAGAATGGTTACCTGGTTCTTATCGCATGCCCCCCAGCGGGTCTCCATCCACCTCGCCACTGACAGCCTGTCACGACTGTGACCTGGCGCAGCGACTGCCGCCGGCGCCAAGCCACGGCAGCCTGCGCTGCGCTCGCTGCGGCGCCGTGCTGCGCCGGTACACCGGCGACCCCGTGGAGATACCGCTCGCCCTGGCACTGACCGCGCTGGTGCTGTTCGTGCTCAGTCACAGCTTCCCGCTGCTGGAATTCAGCATCCAGGGGCAAGCCAGTGCCAGCTATATCGTCGCCGGTGCGCAGCAATTGTGGCTGCAGGGCAAGCCGGCACTGGCCGT
>Ga0272444_10000400_pt1 | contig 47544 bp, 41 predicted proteins | sample SSMForm13_FD_201033 | JGI IMG/M metagenome (GOLD analysis project Ga0272444, IMG submission 201033) | Marine sediment archaeal communities from Little Sippewissett salt marsh, Falmouth, MA, United States - SSM-Form-13 | ecosystem: Environmental > Aquatic > Marine > Wetlands > Sediment ... | reverse complement strand
GAGGTCCTCGGCAAGCTCGACAGCAAGATGACGTCGGCCTTCATCGCCGTCAGCGAACTTGCGAGGAAGAGAAAGCTCTACATGCGCGACGCCGCCTACGTAATTGCCGTAAGTCGCGTCGCCCAGGCTTGCAAAGACCGCGGTTGGGTGTAGGACCGGCATAGACCTGTAAGTGACATGTGCCCGTTGCCGGCCCGGTAGCGGAAGGACGGCGAGCGTTGAAGAGCAATGAATACAGCGCGCATCACCGGGCTCTGGTCCGTTTCGACCGGCATTTCTTCACCGCGGATGAGAAGTTCACCTATATCGGATCGGGTTCTCTCGGGGGGAAGGCGCACGGCCTGGCCCGGATGATGGGGATGCTGGAATCCGGCCTCTGGGACGAATTCGCTCCCGACATGCATGTCGGTATCCCGGCGACCACCGTAATCTGCACGGACTACTTCGATCTCTTCATGAAAGAGAACGACCTCTATGAGAGGGCGTACTCCGAAACCCGCGACGATCTCATCGCCCATGCCTTCCAGGCCGCGTCCCTGCCGGTTCAGCTCGTGGGGGACCTGAGGTCCCTGGCCGAGCAGGTACACAAGCCGCTTGCGGTCAGGTCTTCCAGCATGCTGGAAGACGCGATGTTCGAGCCCTTCGCGAGTGTCTATGCCACCAAGATGATCCCCAACAACCAGCCCGACGCCGACACGCGGTTTCGGAGGCTGGACGAGGCGGTTAAGTACGTTTACGCTTCCACCTTCTTCCGGGACGCCAGGGAATACATGAAGGCGACCCATCATTCCACGCGGGACGAGAAGATGGCTGTCATCATCCAGGAGGTCGCCGGCAAGCGATTCGACGAGCGCTTCTATCCTCATATAAGCGGTGTGGCGCGCTCCTACAACTTCTATCCGACCGGCAACGCCGGGTCGGACGACGGCGTGGTCGACCTCGCGCTCGGCCTGGGAAAGAGCATAGTTGATGACGCGTCAGCCTGGACCTATTCGCCGGCATACCCGGCTGCGAACCCTCCGTACAATTCCATAAACGAGCTGCTCAAGCAGACACAGACGAAATTCTGGGCCGTCAATATGGGCCGCCCGCCGGCCTATGACCCCACCAGCGAAACGGAGTACCTGATCCGATGCGGCCTCGATGCGGCTGAATACGACGGTTCGCTGCGCCACCTGGCGTCGACCTATTCGGCTGAAAGAGACAGGATAGTAATGGGGACGGGGACCAGGGGCCCGAGGCTCCTGAACTTCGCCCCGATTCTGGACGGCGGCAGACTGCCGCTCAACGATCTCGTGAGGGTGCTTCTCAAGACCTGCGAGGATACGCTGGAGAGCCTGGTTGAAATCGAGTTCGCCGTGGCCCTGGACCCGGCAGACAAGCAGCCCGCTGAGTTCGCCTTTCTCCAGGTCAGGCCGATGGTGGTGTCACGAGACGTCGTGGTCGTGGAGCCCCAAGAGCTTACCGGGCCGGGCGTGCTCGCGGCCTCCGACAAGGTCATGGGGAACGGCGCCCGCGATGACATCCGCGATGTCGTGTACGTCAAGCCCGAGACCTTCGATGTCGCCCACTCGAGGAAGATTGCGGCGGAGCTGGAGACCATGAACGGCGGGCTGCTCGAGTCGAAGCGGCCTTATGTGCTCATCGGCTTCGGGCGCTGGGGCACTTCCGACCCTGAGGGAGGCATACCGGTCAAGTTCGGGCAGATATCCGGCGCGCGGGTAATCGTCGAGGCGACGCTGCCGGACCTGGATTTCAATCTCAGCCAGGGCTCTCACTTCTTCCACAATCTGACGAGCTTTAAGATATTCTACTTATCCATACACCATTCAGGGGACTATGGTATAGACTGGGAGCGGCTGGCGGGCGAGCCGGCAGTAGACGAGACCGAATTCGTCAGGCATGTCGAATTCGCCTCTCCCCTGAAGGTCAGAGTCGATGGCAAGAACGGTCGGGGGCTGATCCTCTATGAAACATGACAGCGATAGCGACAGTAACCTCATCCGCTTTCTTCAGGAGAGGGAGAAGGAACTCGCCTGCATCTACAGGCTCGAAAATATCCTTAACCGCGACGACTCGACGCCGGCCGAGGTCTGCAGGGCCGCGGTAGACGCCATCCCGCCGGCTTGGCAGTACCCGGAGATCTGCAGGGCCAGGGTAGTGCTCCAGGGGGAGGAATTCAGGTCCGACGATTTCGACGAGACCGAGTGGTTTCAGACCTGCGATATAAAGATCCAGGATGATGTAATAGGCAGCGTAAGCGTCTACTACACCAAAGAGATGCCGCCGGCTGCCGACGGTCCCTTCCTTAAGGAGGAGACTAAACTGCTGCAGACTATCGCAGACAGGATCGGGCAGTTCATGCTTCTTAAGCGCATCCAGCAGATAGCCGCCGACTATGAGACCGGAGCCGATCAGAAGATACCCGAATGGCGCGTGGTCCTGGATATGCTGCGCAGAACCGACAAGGACCTGTTTCTCAATATATGCCAGAAGATGCTCAACTACCTGTCGTGGACCGGCGTCAAGGACGCAGAGAAGTTGCTCCGGTCGTCGGGGCTGGGCCTTGTCGCTCTCGACGAGCAGATTCTAGACGGGGAGAACCAGCCGCAGCGGAAGAGTTCCATCAGGATTTCCGAGAGCGTCATCGATAAGGTTCTCGACATGGCGGACCGGAATATGGCGGACGACCAGATACTGGCCAGCGTTCAGAAGTGGGTACAGGAGGACAAGCTCGGCTTCCTCACGCATGCGGTTAACCGGAACTCGACGCTCGCCGAGATTTCGGAGGCGATTCGGCGCTACTACCGTATCGCTCCGGACGGCGGCGAGATGCCGGCGGCGACCAAAAAGGGTGTCGAGGCCGCTCTCATAAGGCGGCTGCTTTCAGAGCAGCTCCAGTACATCAATATCGCCAAGAAGTTCCTGGGGATAGGTGAGATACATGAGTTCCTGGACCACATCATCTCCTCAACGGAGAGCCACGGCAGGCTCGGCGGCAAGAGCGCTGGTCTCCTGCTGGCGCAACAGATCATTCGCAAGTCCGGCAGGGATCGCGAAGAGCTTCGCGGTATCAAGGTACCCAAGACCTGGTACATCGCATCGGATGTCGTGCTTGATTTCATCAGCTTCAATAACCTGGGCGAGGTGGTGGAACAGAAATACAAGGACATCAACCAGGTTCGCCTGGAGTACCCTCATGTCATACAGGCCTTCAAAAACTGTCATTTCCCTCCGGACGTGGTCCAGGCCCTCGCGATGGTCCTGGATGAGTTCGAGGACTGCCCCCTCATCGTAAGAAGCTCGAGCCTGCTCGAAGACAGGATGGGAGCCGCATTTTCGGGTAAGTACCGCAGCCTGTTCATCGCAAACCAGGGGACCAAAAAGCAAAGGCTTGAGGCGCTTACGGACGCGATAGCCGAGGTCTACGCCTCGGTATTCGGTCCCGACCCCATAGAGTACAGGGCGGAGAGGGGTCTTCTGGATTTCGCGGAAGAGATGGGCATAATGATACAGGAAGTGGTCGGCAAGAGAATAGGAGATTACTTCCTGCCGGCGTTCGCCGGAGTGGCTTTCAGCAAGAACGAGTTTCGCTGGTCCCCGAGGATCAAAAGAGAGGACGGGCTCGTGAGGCTGGTTCCCGGCCTGGGAACGCGCGCCGTCGACCGGGTGGCCGACGACTACCCCATACTCATCGCGCCGGGCCAGCCGGGCCTCAGGGTTAACGTTACGACAGATGAGATCATCCGCTACTCACCCACGAAAGTGGATCTTATCAACCTGAGCACCGGGGCATTTGAGACCGTTGACATCCAGGAGCTGTTTGCCGAGCACGGCGATGAGATCCCGGGCATAGGGAAGATGGTCTCGATCACCGACGGGCACCAGATCCGCAAGCCCATCGGCAGGAACATAGATTTCGAGAAGGACGGCCTGGTCGTCACTTTCGAAGGGCTGATCGCGGACACGGGCTTCGTCAAACAGATGGATAGCATGCTGAACCTTCTGGAGAAGGAGCTCGAGACTCCAGTGGATATAGAGTTCGCGCATGACGGCAAGGACTTCTACCTCCTGCAGTGCAGGCCGCAGAGCTACTCGGCAGGAAGCAAGCCTTCTCCTATTCCCAAAGACGCCCCGGCGGACAAGGTCGTATTCACGGCCAGAAAGTACATATCAAACGGCAAACTGCCCGATATCACCCATATCGTATACGTCGATCCCGACAAGTACAGCCAGCTTCCCGAGCGAAGCGACCTGCTCGCAGTGGGACGGGCCGTGGGGAAGCTGAACACGCTGCTACCCAAGAGACAGTTCATATTGATGGGCCCGGGGCGGTGGGGCAGCCGGGGTGATATAAGACTGGGTGTGAGCGTGACCTACTCCGATATCAATAACACGGCGATGCTCATCGAGATCGCCCGCCAGAAGGGTGAGTACACGCCTGACCTGTCCTTCGGAACTCACTTTTTCCAGGACCTTGTGGAGGCGGGAATTCGTTACCTGCCGCTTTACCCCGATGACGATGACATCGTTTTTAACGAGCACTTCCTGAAGAGCTCTCCAAACCTGTTGCCCGAGTTGCTCCCGGAGTTCGAGTCGATTTCCGATACGGTGCGTCTCATAGACGTTTCCGGAGCCACGGATGGCGAGGTGCTCAGGATTTACATGAACGCAGATCTCAACGAGGCCATCGGTCTCCTGTCCGAACCTTCGGCGGAGGTTTTCGTGGGCGGAGAGGGAGAGGTCTATGAGGAAAAACAGACCGGTGATTACTGGCCCTGGCGGCTCAGGATGGCCGAGCACATAGCCTCGGTGCTGGATCCCGGGCGATTCGGGGTCGAGGGATTTTTCGTTTTCGGCAGCACCAAGAATGCCACCGCGGGGCCGGGGAGCGATATCGACATCCTTATTCACTTCCGGGGTACGGACGAGCAGCGCGGGGACCTGGAGCTCTGGCTCGAGGGCTGGAGTCTGAGCCTGGCTCAGCTCAACTACCTGAAGACAGGCTACAGGTCAGACGGTCTTCTGGATGTCCACATCGTCACGGATGAGGACATAGCCAGGAAGACGAGCTACGCGTCCAAGATAGGGGCGATCACGGACCCCGCCCGGCCACTCAGGCTGAAGAAGCTCAGATGAGGCTACATTAGATCCGGCTGAGGCTATATCAGCTCTCGCGTGGCGCTGCCCGGATCTTCGAGGCTGAACCTCACCAGCGCCAGCTCCGAGCCCGCATGCGCCGCGGTGAACATATATGTCCTGCCCAGGCGCTCCGCAAACTTGCCGGTGAGTTCCGCCGACTCATGCACGTGGCCGTGAAGCGTCACGAGGGGCTGTCGGGTTTCAATGAATCTCTTTATGGCGATGCTCCCCACGTGAACATCCAGCGGGACGTCCTCGACCCGCCTGCCGTCGAGCGCTGCCCGGTCGAGCGCTGTCTGATACGGGGGAGAGTGGAAGAGGAAGACTGCGCACTCCATATCATCCTCGCCGGCCAGGTTGTCCAGGTCTTCCGCGATGGTCGCATATCTCTTCTTGCTGCTGTCGACCTCCACCGACCGCGCGCCTTCCTCGGGCGAAATGCACCCGGGATCGACGAAGCGCGAGACATCGTAGCGCTCCCAGTCCTTCAGGCGAAAAGGGGTCGGGGGTACGTACGAATAGCCGTATACGGTCCAGGGATCGAGTCTCGCCTTGTTATTGTGAACGTAGGTCCACAATCCCCTGGCTGCTATCGCGCGGACTGCGTCCTCCTCTATGCGGAGGTCGTCATTCCCGAGAATTACGTAGAACCCGGGATACGACTCCCCAAGTTCGGTCCGCAGGGCGGCGAGGTTTCGCTCCAGAAAGCCGGATAGAAAGTCGTCATGTGTCGCCGCCGCGCCTGCGAGGGCATGTAGCCCGGAAGGCAGTATGTCCCCGCCCAGAAAGACGGCCGCCGGCCTGTCGCAGGCAATAGCTTCGAAGAGCCGCGAATATTTCTCGACATTCCCGTGAAGGTCAGAAACAAAGAACGCTTCCGTCAAAGTGATTCCCCTCTTTCAGATTGGGCCCGTAACGGCCGCAGTCAACCTGAGGGTAATAATACCCTCATATGGGGAGTCAGCAAAATGAAATAGCGCCTGGAAGACCTTATAGCCAGACGCCCTTGTTGTTTGGAGCGGGTCGGGGGGCCTCAGGCCTCAGCGCAGGCGAACCATCTTCCGGGTGAATCTGAAGTCCGAAGTCTGCATGTGGAGGAAGTAAACGCCGGGCGCGACGGGCAAGCCGCCGGCGTCTTTGCCGTCCCAGTGCAGGCTGTGCCAACCGGCTCCAAGGTGACCGCGGGCCAGGTTTCTCACGAGCCGGCCCGCCGGGCTGTAGACGTCTACGGTCACGCGGCCCGGAGTTGCCAGGCCGAAGATGACGCCCGTGGCGCACCGGAAAGGGTTGGGGGAATTGGCCCGGAGCACGTTCTCCGGGGGCAGGGCGCCGGCCGTGTCGCCGGTCGGGATGGCCGCATTGTCCACCACGATCCCCAGTACGCCGCTCCAGTCGCTCCAGGCCCCGCCTTCGTCCAGCGCCCTGACCTGATAGCAGTAATGCCCCGCCGGCGCTGCGGCGGGGGCCTGGTAGGTGGTATCGGTGAGACCCTCGATCGATGTGATGTCTTCGAACCATATCGCCGGAGCTATGTTGTCCAGGTAGAAACCGTCCTTTGCGATCACGAAGTCCGTTGTGTATCTAAACCTGATGAAGAGCGAGTCTCCGGCATAAGGGCTGAGATCTATCGCAGACCTCGTCCAGGCGCTGCTCGTCCCCGTGTATTTCTCGAGCGTCGTGAAGTCGGAGCCGTCGGCCGATACCTCCGCGTATGCACAGTCCCAGGAGTCCTCTATGAAGTACTTCTTGCAGAAGACGAGCGAGTCGCCCTCTTCAATCTCCACGGCGACCGGTGTGGTGATGGTGTTGTTAAGGCTATTGCCCTTTCCCGACCAGAAACAATCCGTCCCGCCCAACCCGCCGGCCGAGACTGCGAAGCCGCGGCTCAGCCAGTTGTCGATCGAATCGCATGAATCCTGCGAGATCGAGGGGTTGGCAAGTTCCCTCAGCGCGTAGGAGATGCTCCCGCCTTCGCGGTCGAAGGAGGGAGACCAGAGGACATGATAGGAGTCGCCTTCGGGTATGATGGCCCTGAGCACGCATTCGGTGGGAGGGATATTGCCGGTGAGCTCGGTCCTGAAGTAGAGCCTGGTCTCGCGGCCGCCTTCGGTCTCGAAGGATGCTAGGAAGACGCCTTCGGTCCCGGGTGTGAAGTCACATGTGAAGGGAGGGGTCTCATCGGTCAAGTAGATCTCCTCGGTCACCGTCGGAAGCCCCGGGGTCAGCCTGCAAATCCGCATCGTGACCGCCGGCGAGTCCGTCTCGCCTGAGAGGGTCACTGTGGGGCTGAACGAGGATGTCGAATAGTAGACAGGCTCGTCGAAGCCGTGGCCGGCCTCGTCCGGAGGCGGCTCCGCGTCCAGGCGAATGTTATCGTATGGCGTCGGTGAGGGCGCGGGAGGCACCGAGAAGGCCGGATCTCCCAGGAAGATGTACTCATAGGCCGTCACCCGGTCCACGTAGTTTTCAGGCTCGTATATGAGCATATATTCATCGAAGGCCTCAAACGCGATTTCGCCCAGGCTTGTCGCCCCGCCGGAATAGGCCTTCAAGCAGTTGATCATGACTCCCGAGAGATAACGCGAGCCCGCCACCGCCAGCGCGCCGCTCTCGTCAAAGCTGTAGTCGTAACCGACGAAGGCGGTCCGGGAGGATCCCCAGAACGCAATCGGGCCGGCCGGGGAGGCCAGGGCGCGCTCGCCGTAGCACCTCGAGTAACCGTTGGGGACGAGCTCGGCGTCATAACTGCCGTTGAGGCAGGCCACCATGAAGAGAAGCGGGTGGCGTGAAGTCGGAGACATGGCTGCAAACTCGCTCGAATGCATGGTGGTCGTGGTCATGATATAGCTCAGCCCGCTGCCGTGGCCGCTTGCGAAAATGATGCCCGTGTCTTCGTCGGTGAAGTGGGGAATGAGCACGTCGCGGTGCTCCCTGAAATTGGAGTGGTAGTTTTTCTCTACGCTGTGGCCCTCAAGGCAGCCGTTTTCGAGCGCATAGACCATGCCCATCTCACCGTAGAGGTGGAGCGTGTTGAAGGTGGCGCCCCCGAAGACGGCGGCATTGTGAAACCAGCCCGGGTCCAGGCCGGACTTCCAGCTGGCGTACTTCTCCACGATATGCTCGGCCTCCTCCAGCGTGGATACGGGGAGGCGCCCGACCCGGTAATTGAGCGCCATGTCATAGTCGGGTGACCCGTAGAAGAGGTCTGAGGGGATCCAGTTGTTGTACTCGGTGTATTGCGGGACGTAGAAATAATAGGATGGCGGCACCTCGAGGGCGTCGCCCAGTACGGTTACGCTGACAAGATCGGGATGGGCCGCGGCATCCCTCAGGAAAGAGACCACTTTCCTGGCGAGCGCATAATCGTAGGGCCCCGATACCGGCCCGCCCGACATGTTTGCATAGCCTGGCTGAAGCGGGTCCTCGGCCTCGGTATATGTGGAGTCTATCCACTCCACCGTCACCACGTCCGTTGTCAACCCTTCCATGTCCATATGCAGGGCCCTTAAACTCTCCGCCGGCGCGAGCAGGGAGGAAGTCGTGATTATGATGTTTTCTGCGGGCGAAATCGAGCCGCGCTGCTCCGGAGCCGGCGCAGGCTCTATATCATAGTGCACTTCCAGTGCTGCGTCCGTAATGATAACGGCCAGCGCCGTGACCGGATTGTATTGAACAGGGTAGAACCTCAGGTAGACTATGGTGTTCCTGCCGTCACTTCCGGAAACATATGAAAGGGCATTGCCCGGGTAGAACGCGTCCCTGGTGTAGATGTCCTCGCGGAACTCCCCTGCGCCCGGTTGCGGTCCCCCGGTCAGCTGCATGGGCCAATGCGCAGGTGCGACGTGTAATCTCCCCTTGATTTCTGCAAACTCCGGTCGGGCCAGGTTGACCCCGGTGACGTTCGCGTTCCCGGGTAGGATGACGCGCATGGTCATTACAGGGACCGAAGGCTCACCGCCCCTGGCCAGAAGCCTGTGTCCGCGTATGCTGATAATGTGACCGCGTTCAGCGGCGCCGTGCAAGTTCACATCGGTCTCGGGGATGCTAACGCTCACTTGCTCGACAGCGCTCCCCGTCCGGAAGTCCGCAGACTGCAGTACTAAGCTGCTGATATGCGCGGGCGCGGCTTGCCGGAATGAAACCGCGCTTCCAAGGGCGAGGCTCCAGACAAAAATCCCAAGCGCATAGAACAAAGCCGTCTTTCTCATCCTGCCTCTTTCTGACTGAAACCGAATCAAGTGGTTGCCGATGTTACACTCCCACTATCTTCACGTATTGCAGACACGTCAACCCGGCTTGGGCATTTGACAGGATTCATTCAGACATGCTATTCAAGTTGTGTGCTACATGAGTTACCGCTCGCCCCGACTCATGTGACGACCGGGGTGAGAGGCTGACACGAGCAATCTGATGAACAGGAGTTGACATCATGCGAGACACACACACGGAGGGGTCGGCCATTGTCAGGGCATACCGGCCCGGGCATATTGACCTTCTATACGCCGCCGTCACAGAGTCCATACCAGAACTCGCCCGCTACGAGACATGGTGCCATCCGGGTTACACCCGTGATGAGGCCGCGGAGTACGTGAAATGGTGGATGGAGGCCCGGGAAAAGGACAAAGCATACTACTTCGCCGTCGAAGAACGCGAGACGGGCGAGTTCCTGGGCAGCTGCGGCCTGAGCGGCCTCGTTATGGATCACAAGCGCGGCGGCCTGGGCTTCTGGATAAGGAGCAGCCGGACGGGCCGGGGGCATGCGACGGACGCGGCCCGGGCGGTGAGCCGGCTGGGGTTTGAAGATCTGGGGCTCGAGCGGATCGAAGTCGAGATCGCGGTAGACAATGCCGCGAGCCGCCGCGTTGCCGAGAAACTGGAGTGCAAGTTCGAAGGGGTTCTCAGCCGCCGGCTGATACTGCCGGCCGGCCCCACGGATACAGCCATGTATTCCCTGCTCAAGCCCCCGGGATCTCTATAGCGCCCGCGTCCGCAGCCTGCCTATCAGCAGGGCTCGGGGCAGCTCAGGGGAGTCTTATCAGCCAGGATCCGTCCTCGAACCACCTGCTCTCGAGCTCCTCCAGGACCCCGGTCATGTCCAGCGCGCTCAGGTAGTTCTCGATCATGTTGTGCATCAGGAATTCCCGGGGGGGCAACGCGATGCCTATGGGTTCGATCGTGAGCGGGGAGTCCGAGACCGCCAGGCCCGCGTCCGGATGTCGGAGAACGCTCAGCACGCAAATCGGATAGTCGGCTACCATCGCGTCCACCTGGTCGTTCAGCACCATATTGACGGCAGTATCGTAGTCCTTCGTCGCAATCAGTTTCACTTCCGGCACGAGGTTGCTCACGAAACGTTCGCTGGTCGAACCGTCCAGGACGGCCACGGTAATCGTCGGGCGATTGAGCTCATCCATCTCATCCAGCGCGGCCAGGCGTTTGGCCTTGGCCATGATTGACTTCCCGGTCACGATATATGGTCCTATGAAAGCGGCGCGCACGTTGCGCTCAGGGGTGATGGTCATGCCCGACATGATAATGTCGATTTCCCCCTTTTCCAGCGCGGGCAGAAGTTCCACGAAGGGTCTTTCAACGAACCGCAGCTTGACTCCCATCGCGTCTGCAAGCAGCGTCGCAAGCTCGACTTCGTAACCCATCAAGGTGCCTTCCTTGGTCTTGGCCGTGAAAGGCGGCTGACTGCCGCTTGTCCCAACCCTGAGTTCTTTCGTCCTGAGAACGCGACTCAGGACGTCGTCATCCTGAGCGACCAGCAAAGCTGGAATCAGGAGCAGCACGAGCAACGCAGTAAGAAACCTGGTCCATGTTCGCATAACGTATCCTCCTCTTCTGCAAACCCCATCTTAACTGCTACCGGGCCCGAGAATAGCGTATTGGCCGTGCCACCGCAACGCCAATTCCCGCTGTCTCACTAAGGGTGCGGGTGCTCGGCCACAGGGCAGCTGCACCACCTTCCGCGTGCCCCATCAGTCCGAGGCCTGCCGCTGCGGGTGAGATCCCCCGAGTCAGCGGCTGGCGCCCCCCAGAAGCATCGCCTTTTCCAGATTCACTTCTCGTGCCGCATCCTGATGCAGGATTTCAAGAGTCACCGATTCCGTAGCATCGTCCTCGAGGAGCTCTATAAGATCCATAAGATTGACGGGTGTGATTTCCTGAGAATCAAAGGAGAGAATCCTGTCCCCGACTTCAACTCCAGCTCTATCCGCAGGAGAGCCTTCCCATACGCCCTTTACGAAGACCTCGCCGTCTTTGGAGACATCAGGATTCAGGCCAGCGGAGAAGACGTTGGTCTCGAAGTCAATGTCGTCGTGGGGGATCATCAGCATCGTATGATTCGGGTAGTCGATGACTATCTTAAACTGGGTCAGGAAGTCATTTCCAATGAGGGGCATGGAGAGCATCTCCGGCAGCTCGGCAAATAGGCATATGGCGCTGTCGATTTTCATGCTACCGAACTCGATAGACCGGAGTCTAGCCAGGTAATTGTGGTCGGCGCCCGGCGCGGGCCATTCCTCCATGAGCCCGCTGGACCTCACCGAGTCGATAACGTACAGGCTATCATACTCCTCGAAGTTATCGAGCGGGAAGACGACCGGGTAGGGCTGGCCCGTATCTATCATGCCTTCAAGACTGTCCTCACCGGCGAGGAAGTGCACAATCGGCGCGCTGTTTACGGGATGGCTTCGGAAGGGAAGCAGCAGCGAGCCCTCCGGAGCCTCAAGGTCCGTCGTATCGCCCGAGAATGAAATCGAAGACGCCTTGAAGTCTATGGTTACGCGGTACCTCTCCATGAGGTTCGAGCCGATGATGCCGTGAATCGGGGTGCCCAGGGCCTCGAATCGACTGAAGTCGAACGTGGTAAAGGCAAAGACCTTGTGGATGCGAAAACCCGGCAGATCAAGGCTGTCCATCTTGGCCTGCACTCCCATTTGTTTGAGCCCGAGTTCCTGCGCCAGGCTCTTGTCGATGAAGACGACACCGCCGGTATCGATCACGAAGTTGTATTCCCGTTCCGAAGCATTGATTCTCACCTTCGTGACCATGAGATGGCTCAGCATCTCGAATGGGACCGTGCCCTCGGCGTGTTGGGCCGTGGCAGGTGTTGATTGGGCCAGCATAAGAGTGATGAGGCAAAAGATGAATGGCGAGATTCTCACAGCGCATATCCTCCAGGTTACATTGATGCTCTGTTTCGCGGCCGGGCAGCGGGGCGGCCAGCCAGCAACATTCTTAGCACAGCCTGAGCCTCGCCGCCACCTCTTTGCTTGCCCGGCGGTCGCCGCCGGGATAGACTTGTTGAGACCATGCGAGAACCCGTGGGCGCCTTGTGCCAGGCTTAAGAGGGTGTGAGGCGTGTTTCCAACAGCCCGAAGCGCGGGCCATAAGACCGGGAGGGTAGGATGAGAGCGAAACGTACTCCGGGTCCGGCGGTTTTGCTGCTGGGCATATTGTTGTGCTGCCTGTCCTGTGGCAGGGAGACCAAGGTTGACGGCGCCCTGAGCGACGGCGCCGGAGGCGAGGCTGAGGCGCCCGCCATTCCGGCGGCGGACAGCCTGGAGATGGACATCCTGATTGCCTACATACAGGGGCATTTCGACGACATCCATGACGTGACAATGCGGTATCACCATAAGGACCATACGATCAACGGGCGCGTTGTCATAGAGATGACCTGGGAGGGAGGCGCGCTTGAGTTCGCGGAAGTCGTTGCCAACGAGACGGGGGACGAAGATCTCCCCGGGTCGATGATCGAGAAGATACGGGGCTGGAATATAGAAGGACTGGACGGGCCGGTTCAGGTCGCCGTGCCTTTCAAGGTCCAGCTTGCGGGTCTGGACGATCCCGAGTTTCCCAACACGGCATTACTGACCGGTGAGGTAGTGAATGCAGATGGCAGGCCGCTCAAGGAGGCCATGATACTAATAAGGCCGGAGGTGGCCGGCCAGGTCTACAGGGCCGAAACCAACAGGGAGGGCATATTCGTTAGAACGCTCATCCCGCCCGGGACCTGGAACGTGGAGTGCTCGCTCTCAGGATATGGTACGGTCACGAAGCCGGGTGTGAAGCTCTCCGCGGGGGGCCACGAGCGGGAGAAGTTCGTCCTTGAGAAGAAGTGAGGCCCGCGCGGGTGCTTGTCTGAGACCTCTATAAGAAGTACAATGAGAAGGTTCAGGCGGTTATCGCGCATTCGGGGGGTAGGCGGTTTTGGTTGACGTGCTCCAGCATATCGGCCTCGTAGTCTTCTACGTCGTTCTATTCGTACTCAATGTGAGCATATTCCTGGGCGTTCCCGGCGGCTGGATTGCCTACGGGGCGATCTTCGTCTATGACGCCATAACGGGCTTTTCGACTGTCGGCTGGAAGTGGCTCGTCGTTATGGGAGTCATCATGGTCGTCGCGGAAGTGCTCGAAGCTGTGCTCGGCCTGGTCTATGTGGCGGGCAAGGGGGCGACCAAATGGGGTGTGCTGGGGGCCTTTCTGGGTGGGCTCGCAGGGGCTATCGGCGGTTCGTTTGTCATCCCCTTCGTGGGGAGCATTGTCTTCGGACTGATAGGCGCTTTCGCCTTCGCGGTGCTGTTCGAGTACGTCAACTATAAGTCTCTCGACAGGGCGCTGCAGACAGGGTTCTTTGCCTTTATCGGCAAGCTCGCCGCTATGTTCGTGAAATTCGCCCTTTCGCTTGTCAACCTCGGCGTGTTTATATACCTGAGCTGGGGATAAACTGAATTCAGTTGAGAGTGCCGGCCGGTCGCATACAGTAGACGGTTTTAAAAGAGGGGACAGGCGCGCGCAACCAACCGCGCCTGCCCCATCTTTGCTTGAGGCCGGATCTTACTACTTGCCCTTGCGGATGTAGATGTCGCCGTTAAAGGTGCTCAGGTCAAACTCCGGGCCGCCCCCGTTGATATTGCCGTAGAAGGCGTCCTCGATACGGACGCGATACTTGCCGTCGCCGCCCTCGTCATTTTCTTCGATTACTTCAGCCGGCCTGTCCAGGACCGTGATGTCGAAGTCCGAATAGGCGTCCCCGGTATGCGTCGAGACCTTGACGGTGGCTTTTACGCCTGCGGGCAGGGTGACGTCCACGTCGCCGTTGAAAGAGGCGAACGACATGGGCTTGTCCTTCGTGACGCTTTTGAGCTCAGCGGTCATGTCGCCGTTCTGGACGTATGCGACTACCGATCCCGAGATGCCGGCGAGGGTAATGCTGCCGTTAATATTCTCGGCTTCGATCTCACCGGTCAGGTTGGATACCTCGATGTCCCCGTCGTTTATACACTGAACATTAAGGGACGTCCGATGCGGCACCTTGATGAAGATATCCGTTGAGTTCCGCCAGGAATCAGTCGAGACCTGGATCCGATTGTTATCTTCTTGAACTTCGAAGGCCGACGACGACACGGCGATCTTCTTGAGGCCCTCCCTGGATTTCCCTTTGCTTTCATCATCATCGTCGTCCCAGTCCTCCCACTCGTCTACCTCGTCGTCTTCGCCCTGTCTGGCCTCAACGATCACTTCCTTCCCGTCATAGCCCTCCACCGTGATTCCGCCGCTTACGAGGGCGCATTCAAGGAAGCAGGGTTTGTTGGGGTCCGTGAGTTTCACGGTGAGCTTGCTGGTCTCTCCGGCGCTTGCGAGTCCGGCCAGAGCCATGGCGGTGACGCACAAGACCGCCAGTGCTGCAGTTATTGATGCTCTCAGGTGTCTCATATTCAACCTCCGAGTCTGAGTGATATTCTCAAAGAACCTTCATTACTGTCTTCCAGACGTATCAGGTTATTCATTCATCTGCTCTCGAGAATGTACATGTCGCCGTTAAACCCATCGAGCTGGATTTCCGGGCCGCCGCTTCCCGCCCTCACGACTGTCGTATGCCCGGCGCGGTAAAGTGTCTCGCCGTTCGACTTGACTTCCGCGAACTCTAGCGATGGAACATGGTCCAGGTCGAAGTCCGTGTAGAACTCCCCGTTAAAGGTCTCGAGGTGGAAGTCCGCCGAGAGGCTGGGCTTGAAATACATTTTCACTTCACCGTTCAGGGACCCGAAGCGGCAGTCCCCCCCGGGGTTCTGCTTGAAACGCAGCGTGACGTCTCCGTTTACCGTATAGACTTCGCCCGAGCCCGAAATGCCCTCCATCTCGATGTCATCATTGACGTGATGGACCTCGTAGTCGCCGGATATGTCGTGTATCTCGATATCGCCGTTGTTCACCGTGGAAATGTCGATGTCGGCGTCCGCAGGCACTTTGAGTTCGAACTCGTAATAGACGCGGTAATCCCTGTCTCTCCACCTGTGGTTCTTCGCCCTCCTGTGACCGTCCCCGCGGAAGGGCCCGTCGACGAAGAACTCCAGGTAGCCGTCCTCTTCGGTGATGTCGAGGACCACTTCTTCCAGGGCCTGCTCGTACTCCTCGGAAGAGCTGGCTTTAATGGTCTTGCGAGCGACCATCTCGACCTCGTCTCCGGGCTGTCCCGTTACCTTGATCGAGCCCCAGACGTTTTCGACCACCACAAGCCTTCCGGAATCCGTGCTCCTTAAGGTGAAGGACTTCCTGATGGTTTCCGACTTCTCCACTCCGGCGAGGGCAATGCCCGCGTACAGGGTGAATACCGCGATTGCCATGAGCACTGTTGCCAGGTTTCTCATCTTGATTGCTCCCATAGTTTCCTAAAGCCTCTTCTCGATTCTCTCTCGTGCATGCTCCCGGACTGCCGGGTCGGCACGCTCGTCCTGCGCAATAGACTGGAGGGTCTGGAGCAACTGCTCATCTTCAGCGCCTGATAGAGCGTCGATTATAGACACCTGAACCATAGGAGAGGTCTGGGTTACAATAGACCCGTTCATCTCGTCCCGGACACTGGCCCGGTCGAGAAAACCCGAAAGCGCGCCCACCGCGGCCAGGCGCACGTTCACATTGGGATCCGACTTCATCGTGAATATCAGAGCGTCAACCGCCGGCTGGGCGGCTTTCTCGTCCTTGCGTATGCTGTTTACCGCGGCCAGCCTATCCCCGGAGGCCGTCTGGTTAACGAGGGCCAGCGTCAGTACCTGGCGCATGTTGTCGACTTCGGCCTGCAACATGGCGATTTCGATATCGCTGCCGTCATCGGGCCTTAGGCCTATCCCTATACCGAGGCCGACCGCGAGCAGCACCAGCGCCGCAACGAACTGATGCGCGAGCCGCCGGGGCCACCAGCCGGCGAGCCAGCCCTCGAAGCCGCCGGACCTCTTGCGTTCGCCCGCGCGAGCCGTCTCTGCCTCAAACTCCCCGTCCCGGGCTTGCTCCGCCTTGGCCTCTTCGAGCATGGCATAGAACCTGGCGCTGAGCTCCGGGCTCGGCTCGTCTTCGGGGAGCGCACCCAGGGCTTCCCATGCCTCCCTGAGCTCGGCGAGCTCAGCCCGGCATGCGTTGCAATCGGCGATGTGGCCTTCTACTGCCCCCATCGTCTCGCCGGACAGCTTATGCGTCAGGTATTCCAGCAGGTTCTTCTGACACTCTTCACATTTCATTCTGTAGCTCCCGGTATTCGCGTGAGAGATCTTTGATCGCGCGGTGGACCCGGGCCTTGATGGTGCCGACGGCACACCCGGCGACTTTGGCGATCTCTTCGTAACTCATATTCTCGTAGCGGCTCAAGACGAGAGCCTCGCGTTTGTCCTCGGGAAGCCTCATGAGGGCCCTGCGCACCATGGCGCTCTCTTCGTGTTTCTCGAGGTCCGCCCCCGGGAGCGGGCCCTTTGCCGCCACGAGCTCGGTGAGCTCGACCTCATCCCTGGCATGCCGGCGCTTCCTCTGATGCGTAAGTAGAGCGCTCCGCGCTATGGTGAATATCCAGGTCATGAACTTGCCGCCCTCCCTGTAGGTGTGACGGTATCTTAAGATGCGGTGAAACACGTCCTGCACGAGATCCTCGCTTGTATGCGGGTCGCATGTCTGCTTCATGAAGAAGCCATACAGCCGCTTGTTGTAGCGTTCAAAGATCATGGCTAACTTGTCCAGATCGCCGTCCCGGACGGCAACCATCAGGTCTTCATCGGGCAGGTCTATCAATTGGCCTCCAATGAACGTTTGCTCCTAACCTCTCCGGAATAGTATACAGGGGTTTCAAAAGAAGGTTGCCAGGAAAAACGGGAAGGGGAAAGTGGGGCCCAGACGGGCCCCAGCGTGCTATCGGGTATGCGGGCTACTTCCAGAGGGCCTTTATCTTGCCCCAGGTCCCCGGTTCGTACTCGACGCCGGCATCGGCGTCCAGTTCGAGCGAGATGCAGTCCAGTCTGGTTCTTCCGCCACTTGTGAGTTCGAGCCTTATCACTATCGTATTTGCGGGCAGGTACAGCGAGCCGCTCCCGGCGACTTCGGAGTAGAGAGCGCCCGATCACCCAATGCCCAGCCCCATGGTGCTGAAAGTGGCGAAGTTGAAGGTGCTGCCGCCCTTTATGCGATATCTGGCGAAGTGTTCGCTGTAGGCATAGAGTTCGCCGCCGGACCGGAGGATGTCGTCATAGTCTCCGGCCTGGGTAATATCTACTTCCAGTTCAATGAAATCCCCGACATAGTCATAACCCTCGACCGCGTAGCCGCCGCTCGCCCCGCTGCAGGACGTCACGTAGATGGGGTCTCCGCCCACGTTGAAAGAACCGACGTAGTCCTCGGCTTCGAGGATTATGGGGACTGCATATGCGGCCGGCGCTGTGAGCGCCAGAATAGACAAAACGAGCATTGTTGTTCGCACAGATATTGCCCCCTTTCGAAAAGCACATACAAGAATATCACCGAAAGTGCTGAAAGTCAAGGTATTCGGGGCTCCGGAGGGCGCGCAACCTGGGTTTGACTCTTCCGCGGCGCCCTGCTAGGGTTCGGGGGTCTTCAAGATCGGAGCGATTAGGGACACTTTCGACACGGAGGGAAAGCCATGTCTCGCCTATTTTTGCTTTTTGCAGTGGTTTTTCTGCTGCTCGCTTCAGGGGCAGTTGCGAAAACGTGGTTGGTCGATATGGGGGGATCCGGTGATGTCCTCACCATTCAGGCTGGCATAGATTCGGCAAGTGCGGGCGACACCGTGAGGGTCATGTCCGGTACCTACAATGAGCATGACATTGCCATGAAGAGCGGCGTTGTGCTCCGCAGCGATACCATGAGCCCCATACACTGCACCATAGACGCGCAGGGCCTGGGGCGGGTCATGCTATGCGACGGCGTGGACGTTACCGGCGAGATACGTGGTATTAAGTTCCTGAACGGGTATGCCAGCGGGACGGGTAACGACGGTTCGGGCGGGGGTATCGCCTGCCTCAACTCGAGCTCCCCTGTGATTTCGACATGTTACTTCCAGAGCAACATCGCCGATGTGTTCGGGGGCGCTATATACTGTGATGACAATTCGTCCCCGCCCACATCATTCTGCTCTTTCCACAACAACGAGGCCGCAAGCGGAGGAGGGGCGCTCGGCTGCCGGACCAACTCCGAGCCCTATGTCTACAAAGGCACGTTTGTCTGGAACGCGACTTCCGGTGACGGCGGGGCCGTTCACTGCGCCGATAACTCCTCAATGAGTCTGACCAGCTGCACGATGCTCAACAACTCAGCACTGGGTTACGGGGGCGGTCTCTACGCTGTTGGGAACTCCCAGCCCAGCCTCGCTAACTGCCTGGTGGCATTCAGCCAGGACGGCGAAGGCGTGTGGGCGGTCAATGATAACAGCTTCGCCTGGTGCGGGTGCACCGATATCTTCGGGAACAAAGACGGCGACTGGGTCGGGACGACAGCCGCCCAGGAGGGAACTCTGGGCAACATCTCGGCTGACCCGGCTTTCTGCGACACCGCTTTCATGGGCATAACAGTGGAGAGTTGTTCGCCTTGCCTGGTAGGTTATCATCCCGACGGCTATGACTGCGACCCGGGAATCGGCGCACAGCCATATCAGGGGTGCAATTGCGGCGAGGCCACGGAGCCCGCGACCTGGGGTTCCATAAAATCGCTCTACAGATAGCTAGCCGGACGTGAAGCGGTAACCTATGCCGTGGATGGTGAAGATGTGCTCGGGATTGGAGGCGTCCTTCTCAATCTTGGCTCGGAGCCTCGCTACATGCTGGTCGAGCGTGCGTGTCGTACCCTCGTATTTGAGGCCCCATACCTCATCCAGGATAAGTGAGCGGTCGAGAACTTCGCCATCATGCCCGGCAAAGAATTGCATGAGTTGAACTTCACGCAGGGTCATCGAAAACTCGGTTTTGCCTTTACGGCCCTCAAGCGTCCTGGGGTCAATGGTCACGTCCCCAAACTCGATAGGCGTATCGTCCCACTTCCTCTTCTTCGCCTCGGCGGGCCCGGCCGTTGCGCGCCTGAGGGCGGCCCTTACGCGGGCCAGGAGCTCCTTGACGCTGAAGGGCTTGACTACGTAGTCGTCGGCTCCGATTTCCAGCCCGACCACCTTGTCGATTTCCTCGCTCTTGGCCGTCAACATGATGATGGGTGTCCTGCCGTCGGTCAGCCGCACGTGCTTGCAGACGTCATAACCGCTTATCTCGGGAATCATGATGTCGAGGAGTATGAGGTCGGGGCTCTTCTCGCGATATACGCTGAGAGCTTTCCTGCCGTCCCTGGCCGACCACACCTTGAATCCCTCGCCCTCGAGAAGGTCTATGAGGCCCGAGAGGATTGCCGCATCGTCTTCGACAACGAGGATTACGTCACTCATGCCTCTTTCCGATCTTCTTCACCTGCCGCCGGCAGCATGATACGAAACGTGCTTCCGCCGCCTTCACGCGCAGCATACCGTATGTCGCCGCCGTGGTCAGCAATGATCTTGCGCGCTATGGTGAGGCCCAGGCCGGCGCCCTTGACTTCCGAGGTGAGGGAGTCATCGACACGGTAGAACTCGTCGAAGATGTTTCCGACCTCTCCTGAGGGTATGCCCACGCCCCTGTCGCTCACGGCCACGGCCGCGAAGCCGCCCTCGGGCCCGACATCAATCTCTATGACCCTGGTCCCGGGCGAATACTTCTCGGCGTTCGAGAGAAGGTTGAGGGCAGCCTGCTTCACCGCCTCCTCGTCGGCATGGACAGGAAGGCGCCCGGCGCGCGTCGTGAATATGACCTGGAAGCCGCCCGTCTCTAGCCTTGTCCTCTGGCTCTCGACGACATCGCGTGTAAGGGCGACGAGGTCGCATCGGGTCATGTTATAGCGCTTCTCGCCGCGCTCTATACGCGAGAAGTCGAGCACATTGTTAATGAGGCGCGTGAGGCGTTCTGCCTCGGCCGTCATGATGTCGAGATAGTGCTTCTGTTTATCGGCGTCCGTCTGGCGCCCGTCGCGGAGCATCTCGGCGTACATGCGTATGGATGTAAGCGGCGTCTTGAGCTCATGCGAAACATTGGCGACGAAAGAAGTCCTCTCCCGGGCCAGCCGGACCTCGGCATAGGCGGACCGGAGAACAAGTGCGCTTCCGGCGAGTATGGATACGAAGAGAATGAAAATGAGTATCCACATCACCAGGGTCGTAGCGCGGGCCCGCGAGGATATGGCGTCGGTCGAGGTGAGGTAGGCCGCGCTCTCCCAGCGGGGAAGGAGCTCGCTGATCTCCATCGCGACGAAGGGCTCCCGCCAGTCGCGGTCTTCCTGGCCCTGGGGTACGATAAGCGGGCTTCCTCTCTCATCGAGCACGGTGAGGATGCGGACGGGAGAGTAGATATTTGTGAGCGCGCCTATTATGCGTTCCCTGAAGCCCCGCGAGTCTATGAGACATCCCATCACGCTGCCGTCTGCGAGCCGCTGCCAGTATATATGGCGCAGCCTGCCGTCAATGGTGCGGGGGATAATCCCGCTCGACCTGTCGGCCACTATCTCACTGAACCTCAGGGGCTGTGATATGAAAACAGACCTTATCCTGCCGGCCGCAGCGGGGTCGGCGCCTGCGCCGCCTGTGGCGTCGGCTTCGTTCCCGTCCGGGGCCTCCGCCATCTTCTCCATCTTCTTTGAGCTTACGGCCGCGGGATGCGGGCGGGCCTCCGATGCCGCATCCTCTGCCGGGACGGTTTCTGCTTCTTCTATTGCTTCGCCTCCGGCCACCTGCCCCGGTTTCACGTTCCTGTATGATACCTGCTGCCCGTCCAGCTCGGCTCTGTCGAATACTTTCTGTCGGACCTCTTCGCTCTGCTGGAACTCCGTGATAGCAGCCTGCCTCCGGGACTCATCGCCCAGGGCTTCCGGTGGAGCTCCGCTGACTGCCTCAGATGTCGCGCGCGCAAGGGCAGGCGGCTCGCTCACGGAAGATCCAAGATCAGCGGTGCCCGTTTCGATAGTGTGTTCCGCGCCCCTGCGAGCCCTGTCAGAATCGACCCGCCCCTTCGCCCCGGCAGGAGCCGGCGCGGCGCCCGCGGGCGCTTCTCCGGCCTCGCCCGCCCCAGCGAGAATCTCATCCTGAAACGCCACAGCTATGTTCTCGTAGACGGGAATCTCCTCCATGTCGCTGAAGAAGTCCTTCTGCTCGGCGGCGAATGAGGTCTCCTTATCGTCGCTTTTCTTCGCATCAGCCGCCGGCACTGCCGGCCAGATGATGTCGTGCTCGGGTGAGAGCAGGAAACCCGCCTCCACCAGCGGCGATTTCCGTTTCCACTCCCCGAACGCGCCCGATGGGTCGCTCTCCTCCGGTACCACGGCCGTCCCGGCTAGCTCGCCGTGCATGCCGGCCAGCTCTGCGGCCACCACCGACGCCGTGTGGGTGACATCGGCCGAGAGCGTGCCCACGAGCTGCTTCTCGATGTAGGCCTCTTCATGGCTTATGGCCCTTATGGCGAGCAGGCTGAGGACCACGGCGGGTACGATGATCACCGCCATGAAGGCTATCCCCAGGTACTTTCTCATGCCGCGCTTTGCCATCTCGGCCTCACTCGGGCGGTGCGGCGGGCGCGGAGGGCTGATCGCTCCCGCGCCCGCCCGCCTTGTGACCGCTACTTGTTATCTTCATCCTTGTCCTTGTCTTCCTCGGAGACATAACCCTGCTGGGTCGACTGCGTGAAGGCGTCATTGACGACGCGCTTCCTCTGGTACTTCGTGAAGCCCGTATTGGATTCGATGTCCGTTGATATCTCCTCGCACTCCTTCGCCTCCTCGAGGAGCTCATCATCGTTATCGCACCGCTCGGCCGCCTTTTCAAGCTCTAAGGCGTTCTTCTTCATAACGGCCGCCGCTCCCCCGACGTCTCCCTTGTCGGCGAGCGCCACCGCTTCGCGCTTGGCGTCGGAAGCGCGGGTGAGCACCGCCTGCTTGGTGACCTCGGTGTTCTCCTGCTCCAGGACGACCTCTTCGCTGCGGTCGAAAGCCACGCTCACGCTCTGCCGGTCGCTGCGCTTCTCATTGGTCAGGGGGTCGGCGTACTCGACGTCCACCCGGGCGATCTCGAGACTCTCGCCGGCTTCCTTTCCCGCTACCTCTATCTCGAAGAGCGCGAACTTCTCATTCTTGCCGTAGAGCTTGCCCACCTCGACTGTCATAGTGCGGCCTGATACCTCGCCGTGTCTTCCTATGACACCGACGGGCCTCACGCCCTCGGGGCAGTCGATGCGTATCCTGATGTCACGGGCCGTGAGCGTCATGGCCTCGCCGATCTCCTCGGCGAATATGGCGGGAAGCTCGCGCCCGGTGCTCGCGAAGTAGGCGTTGCCGCCGCTGTTGGCGGCGAGCGAGGTCATGAGGTCCTCATTGTAGTCGAGCCCGACGCCTATTGTGGTAACGGTTATGCCCTCGGCTTCCAGCATGCTCCCGAGGTCGGCCAGCGCTTCGGTGGAGGAGGGGCCGACATTGGCGAGGCCGTCGGAGAGCAATATGATCCGGTTGATGTATTCCCAGGACATGTTCTTGCGGACCTGGTCGGCGCCGTAGGCCACGCCTCCGTAGAGGGCGGTGGAGCCGCCGGCGTATACGCCCGAGATGATCTCTATGATAGCTGCCTTGTCCTTGACGCGCCGGGCCGGGAGGATCACATGCGGCCGGTCGGAGTATACGACGAGTGAGAGGATATCGTCGGGCGAGAGGCGCTCGACTATCTCTATGGCGCCGAGTTTGGCGTTGCCTATCTTGTCGTCCTGTCGCATGGAGCCCGACCTGTCGAGGACGATTGCGAGGTTCATGGGTATCCGTTCGGGCATGACAGGCATGGTGAGGCCCTTGAGCCCGACCTTGATGACGACCCGCTCGCCGCCTCCCGCGAGCACGACGGGCTTGTCCACTTCGGAGTAGACGCTGACCCTGGACTCGGCGGATACGCAGCCGGCCGTCAGTGTCGCCATGATCGCAAGTGCGATCGCCAATATTGTTGACCTTACTATGCGTTTCATAATGCACCTCCTCTTGTCTAGCGCTTCATCACCCTGATGCGGCGCTCACTGTCTCCACTGGCTTTTTCGCTCCAGGCGCTTCCCGCTTCGGGGAAGGCGGCCAGGTGAATCACGGCGTCCCCGCGGACCAGCGCGTTCGCGTTGAGATCGCTGTTCGTCGCGGAATGCTCCTCTCCGAGATCGATCGCCGGTTTCCTCACGTAGTGCATGTTGTGGGCTGCGCGCAGAAACCCCGCAGCATCGGCCTGGCCGACCGAGCCCGAAGCCTTGCGGCAGACCGCAGCGAGGGCCGACGACTTGAGGAGCTTCGGCCAGAGCTCGCGGAAGACGTCCGGGTTGGCGAAGATGTCTGCGCTTGTGATGGCCGCGCCCACGCCTATTACGACTCCGATCGCATCGGGGTAGAGGGCCGGGATGCGCTCCATGTGCTTTTCGTACTCGGCGATCTCGCGTCCGGCCTCCTCCGATTCAAACGCCGCCTGGAAGCGGCTCGAGCCCGTGGCGGCTCTGGAGCGCTCGCACATCGTGGAGACGCGGACCCAGATCTCGGTCTGCGCCGCGTCCGAGGCCTTCTGGCTCTCGGCGCGCAGGCTCGGCGTCCCGAGGTTCTCCTTGCTGTAGAAGGTTTCGGACTCGTAGGTCCAGCGCCCCTGCTCCACGCAGTAGACCGGGACGACGACGTCGGCGGCGCGCGGCCTCAAGAGCACGTCCCTTCCGACGAGCCTGTCCTGCCGGCAGCCCGTGAGAATCTCACCGCCCATGATGAAGATGTGCCGGCCCGAGCGATTGGTCATCTTGACCTGGGGCACATTGCCCGAACCCACCTCGGTGATCTCAAGCCACCCACTGTCCAGCGCCTCATCGAGCGTGGTATAGGGTGACCTGTCCACGATGCGGGTCGCGTAGACGGGAATGATTGTGAGTTTCCCGTAATGTACCGGCTCGCCGACCTCCAGCGTCCTGATAAGATCCAGTACCTCTTTGCCTGCCTTCGCGGCGGCCTCATCGCATCCTGAGGTGAGGATGCATGCGGCGGCCGTGGCGACGAGGGCCAGCGCGACGACTAAATGCATGGTCTTACTCATTTGAATCACCTCCTCCAGTTTGTTTTTCCATCCCTTCATTTCTCTCCTCCTTCCACTAAGATCGTACCCCGCCCGCGAAATCGAGTTGTCATGGGCGTGTCAAAGGTTTGTAAAAGGATGTAAACTGGAGAGGCTTGCTTACCGGGCATGCCTCTGGTAGATTTGGGTGAGCGGGGCGAAGGAGGAAGGAATGCCGGACAGAATGAGATGCCTGCTTCTTGCGGTGGGGGTTGCGCTCGTCGTCGCGGTCCCTGGTTGCACCGGTACGGAGACCGCCGTGGGTCCCTCAGACAACGCCCCACCCGTGATGTCGGCCGTAAGCGATACCACGGTTGCGCTGGGCGACACCGTGGCCTTTTTCGTATCAGCCTCCGACCCGGATGGCGATGATATCACTTATCGGCTAGGCGTCAGCGTTAGCTGGCAGGAGCTCCAGGAAGGTTACAGGGTCGACGCCTCCCTCGATTCGGAGACGGGCTATTTCTGGTTCAGGCCCAAGCGGGAAGACGTGCCCGGCCGCGACTTCAACTTCACGGCCGACGACGGGAAGGACGGGGAGGACGATATCTGGGTGACCGTGGGAGTTACCGGCGCGATTCAGCCGCCCGCGGGCGTTCTGGTAACTGCCTGCGGAGAAAGAGGAGGGAGCCGGGGTGCCCATCCAGATCAACCATCGTCTGTCCATTCCAGATGACGAGATAGACTTCACATTCACCCGGAGCGGCGGCCCCGGCGGACAGAAGGTAAACAAGACCAGTACGCGCGCCACGCTCCTCTTCGACGTGGAGGCATCGCCCAGCCTCACAGACGCCGAGCGCGCCCGGCTGAGGCAGCGTCTTGCGACGCGAATCAGCAAGGATGGCATGCTCCGCGTCGTCTCGCAGCAGTACCGCACGCAGACCGCCAATCGGAGGGCCGCGCTCGAGCGGTTTGTGGAGTTGCTCCAGGAGGCGCTCAAGCCGAGACGAAAGCGCAAGCCCACGCGCGTCCCCAGCGCTGTCAGGGAAGAGAGGCTCAAGGCCAAGAGACACCGCAGCTTGATCAAGCGCGAGCGCTCCCGCTCATGCGACACCGACTGAGCCCGACTGACCGCGATTGGCCGCCAGGCCGCATATAATGCCGCATCCGGGCCCGCCGCGACGTCTCACAATCAGTAGAAGGCTTGTATTAATTCGGTAACTTGGCTACCTTGAGTACCGGATATGATATTCACAGTTGCCGCGTCGAAGAGATTTTTCAAATGCAGCAAGGCGGATGAGAAGGTGATGAAGAAACTCGGTTACCTGGTGATTGCCGCCGGCCTCGCCGCCCTTCTGGCCGGTTGCGGTCCCAAACCCGGGCCGGCTCCGGAGGCTCCCCCCGATGCGGGGGCCCCGACGGTCGAAGAGAGGCTCAAGGTCGCCGGCGCCTATATGAATGAGGGCAGGGTGGGTGACGCCGCCCGGCTCTATGAGAGTGTTCTCGAGGAGAACTCCGGGAGCTTCGAAGCAAACCTCAACCTCGGGCTCGCCCTCATGACCATGGAAGACGGCAGGCACAAGAACGAACGCGATTACACAGAGGCGAGAGATCACTTCCAGGCCGCGAAAGCAATAAACGGCGGAGACGCCAGGCCCTATCTTTACCTGGGAACGCTCGACTTCAGGGAGGAGAGCTACAAGCAGGCCATGGACAATCTCGAGGTGGCGGCAAGTCTCGACCCGGCCAATGAATCGGCTCACGAGATGCTGGGCATATCGCTCTTAGAGTACGGAAGCGCCGAGCGGGGCAAAACCGAACTCCTCAGGACTCTCGAGATTAACCCCGGCAACGCCAATGCCAACCTGGAGATCGGGAAGATTTACGATAGCGAGGGCAGGTATGAAGCCGCGAGGGAGCATCTCGAGCGGGCCCTGGAGGCCAATCCCAATCTCGACATGGCCGGCTACGTGCTGGAGCGGGTCTACTACAACCTGGGCGAGTATGCCATGTCGGAGGAGACCTGCAAGAAGTTCCTGGAGCATTATCCCAAGGATGTGCAGAGCCTCGAGACGCTCGGCAATATCTACCGAAGCCAGGACCGCACCGGGGAAATGATCAAAGTCTACGAAGTCCTGACCGAGATAAGCCCGAAGAACACGACTTACTGGAGTCCCCTGGTCCAGCACTACATGGACGTCGAGGACTATAAGAAGGCCGGGAAAGTGCTGGAGGCCGCCCTCAAGGAGAACCCCTATTACGCCTATGGCAACATCCGCTATGGACAGGTGCTTCTCTACAACGGGGACGAGAACTTTGATAGCGGCGACAGAATGAAGGCGCTTCAGCAATACGGCCAGGCCAAGCTCTACTTCGAGAAGGCCAAAGTCGATGACCGTTACGTGGATACGGCTTTCCAGCTCATCGACCAGGCGAATCTCCGCATTGACAAGGCGTCATCGAGGTAGGGCGCCTGGACCGGTTGAGCTTGCGGGCGTATATGCCCTACTCTATAATCACGCTATCGAGAAAGCCGCAGCGGGTGTGCGGTGATAAGGAGAAGCTGACTTGAAGTCCATACTGACCGGACTGCTCATCGCAGCCCTCTGGGCGGCGCTCTTCCTGCCTGGAGACGCGCTGGCAGGCGGGTTCATGTCGCAGTTTAAGGACACGCTCGACAACAGCTTCGATATGAGCCAGTGGCTCTCCAACGCCTACGGCTTCATGCCCGTGGTCAGTATTATCACCGAACCCGCCATCGGTCCCGGAGTGGGCGTAGGGCTCGGGTTCCTTCGGCGGGACAAGTCTCAAGTCGGCAGCGTCATGACTCAGCCGCCTTCCATTGCCGGGGTCTTCGGGCTCTATACGGCAAATGACACCTGGGGAGTGGGAGGGGGCTACATGGGTTTCTGGAGGCATGACAGCATACGCTACCGGGGAGGCCTGGGGTACGTATCGGTCAACCTCAAGTATTACCCGCCAATACTGGAAGGCATATCGGACAAGGGTTTCGACTTCAATATGAAGGGCGGCGGCACCCTGCAGGAGCTATCATTCAGAATCCCCGGGACGAGGCTTTTCCTGGGGGGGAGGTACGTCTTCTTCAAGGATGAGGTCACGGTGGACATTCCTGTAGAATGGCTGGACCCCTGGGAGGCCGATATGAACATCGGCGGCCTCGCCGGCCTGGCGGTCTACGACAACCGCGACAACACCTTCACCCCCAACAACGGGACACGTACCGGGATTTCCTACACCTACTACGACCCCGTCTTTGGAAGCGACACGACTTTCCAGCGGCTTGACGGTTACGCCCTGGGCTATCACCTCTTCGCCGACCGTTACATGGTGGCGCTTCGCCTGGACGGGCGCTATGCTGAAGGCGCCACGCCTTTCTACATGCTTCCCTACATTGACCTCCGGGGTGTCCCCGCCATGCGCTACCAGGGCAAGTATACGCTGGTTGCCGAGACGGAGTTCCGGTGGGACTTCACCTACCGGTGGAGCCTGGTCTTATTCGGCGGGGTCGGCGCCGCTGTTCCCCCGGAGAGTCAGTGGGAGGACCGGACCGGCGCCTACAATATGGGTGCAGGATTCAGGTACTTCCTCGCGCGCCAGTACAAGCTGCGTGCGGGAATCGACGTCGCGCGGGGTCCGGAGGACTGGGCGTTTTACATCCAGATCGGGCAGGCCTGGGGCCGTTACTGATAGCGCCTTCCCTAGGCCGCAGCGGCCAGCGGCTCATCTCCGAAGACATTCCGCAGGCTTCCTTTGAGAGTCATGCGGCTGCGGTGCAGCCTCGACTTGAGGGCGGGCACCGATAGGTTGAGGGCCTCACTGGCCTGCGTTGTCGTGAGGCCGTCGACATGACGGAGCACGAAGACGGCCCTGTCGGCTGGCGCGAGCTCCAATATGGCCTCGTCGAGAATGTCCCTGCACTCTTTTTCCATGAGCAGTTTGAGGGGGTCGGGGCCCGCGTCCGGAAACTCCCGCCTTACCTGGCCCTGCCTGGTCTCTATGGGATCGTCCAGATAGTCGAAGATGGACTTCCTGGCGCGCTTCTTCATGAGGCCGAAGTTTACGGTGATGCGGTAGAGCCAGGTTGAGAACTTGGAGTTCCCCTTGAAAGTCGATATGGCGCTGTATGCCCTTATGAAGGACTCCTGCAGAACGTCCTCGGCGTCCTCGTCGGTATCGGTCAGGCGCCGCGCCAGCCTGTAGAGCCTTTCCCGGTAGCGCAGCACGAGCTGGCCGAACGCTTCCGAGTTTCCATCTTTTGCGAATTGCACCAGCTCGCTGTCGGTGTGGACTCCCAGGCCTACCAGATTAAGAGTTGCTTGGCTTTCCATGCCCCACCTCCACTGCGTTTCCGAATGTCAGAGCGCCGGTCTGAAAACCGGAATAGTAATTACTATGCTTACTTTTACCCTGGACACTGTGAATGGACGTTGGATGATTCAAGCATCGTCGAGGAACTCGTCTTGATGATTGTAAGAGCGTCGTCCCAGTGCCGGAATAATCCTCTCACAAACCGGCCCAAGTTGTGAATTGGGTGATTCCCCCAAAGTCTGACCTGTTTCCACCTCCGAGGGGGGGCAAGAGGAACCTGTCCGGTTTAAGCGCCAGTGGGGCCTGTGCTAAGGGGTGGCGGAGTTGCCTGCCCCGCCCGCGGGCAGCGTGACCGCCAGGGTGGTGCCCGATCCGACGCCGCTCCGGATGACGACTTCGCCGCCGTGGAGGCGGACGAGTTCCCGGCATATGGTAAGGCCTAGACCTGTACCCCTGGCCCTCGTCGTGAAGAAGGGTTCGAAGACCATCTCCAGGGTCTCCCCGTCGATCCCCGCGCCGTCGTCCTCGATTTCCACCCGGACCCCGCCACCGGCCTCGAGAGAGGCCCGCACTTCGATATGCCCGCCTTCATCTTCCAGGGCCTGGTAGGCGTTATTGATGGCATTATCGAAGACTTCCCTGATCTGCACGGGGTCGATGTCGATAGCGAGGCCCCGGATGCTCTCGAGGCCGGTTATGACCCGGGGGTTCTTGTCCGGGAAGCGCTTTGCGGTCGCGGCTATGCACTCGATGAGGATCTCGTGGAGGTCGGCCCGCTCGGTTGCGGGCGGTCTTATGTTGGAGTACCGTAGGAGGTTGTTTATTATCTGGTCGCTCTCGGCTATCTTCTTGTCTATGTTCGCCAGATGGCTTTCCAGGGCGGGCTCGGCGCTCTTCCTGCGGATATTGAGAATCGCCGTACTGATCACGCCGAGCGGGTTCCGGAGCTCATGCGCCACCGTTGCGGCCAGAGTTCCGATTCCCGAAAGCCTCCTCGCGTCCTCGAGCCGGAGGTGGGCCTCGAGCAGCTCTTCAGTTCTCTGCCGGACAATTCTCTCCAGTGTCTCTTTGTCCCTCTGGATGATTTCCTCGGCGCGCTTGCGCTCGGTGATGTCCATCGCGGACGCGATGGTGTCAGTGGTGCCGGGTATCATGCTGACGGTCATGTGGACATCCCTTCCGGCGCCGCCGCGGTCGACCATCGTAAAGTCATAGTTCGTGGGGATGCCATCGGCGCCCTCTCTCCGCCCGTCGTGATAGCGCTGCATCCTCTCGAGGTCCTCGCGCGCCACGAATTCGTGCCAGCTCATCTTGCCCTCGATTTCTTCCCTGGAGTAGCCGCTGATTTTCTCAAACTCGGTATTGACCAGGGATATGGTGGTGTCGGCGTTGATGATGAGCGTCGCCGTTCCCGTGTTCTCGAAGATGGCCCGGTAAGCCGCTTCCGATTCCTCCAGGGCCCGTTCCCTGTGCTTGAGCTCCCTGAAGAGGAGGTCATAGGGTTTTCTGAGGCCCGTCTCGATGATCGCCTTGTAGATCAGATAGAAGGAGACGATCTTGAATACATGCCCGAGGAGATTGGAAAAACCGTAGGCGTGGATGTAGAACGTGAAAGCCAGTTCCGATGCTATGGTAAGCCCGATCGAGGCGATGAGCAGCCGGAGTATGCCGGGATCGAAGTAGTCGCGTTTCCTCCAGAGTCCCACGGCCGAAGCCAGGAGAATAAGCGAGATGGCGTATTCGCTCAGTTTCTTGAAAGCCGTCAGGCCCTGTCCCTCTATAAAACAGGTCGGGAACACATCCCAGTAGAAGATGGACCCGATGAAGAGGAAGCTCGCCGCCGCGTAGCCGACCAGCGCGCCCTCAACCCTGAGCCTGCGGCCCAGGAACAGCGGGGCTAAGAGAAGAGACAGGCTCTCCACGTACCGCGCCGATATCCAGAGTTGCGTGGCGATGTCAGTTGTCGGCTCCGGGAATACGCCCATCCCCGTGTAAGCCAGGGTGTGAAGAAGATCGAGTCCGCCGATGAAGAGATACGCTATGCCGAGGAAAAGGAGGTAGCCGTTTTCCATAATGTGCCGGGAGTTCCATGCCAATATGAAAATGCAGAAGGCGATCACGATGCTGAAGGCTTCCGCCAGGCTGTGAAAGAGAAGATAGTTCTTGAGGCTGATGATATAGAGGAGGGTGAGAATGATAGCGGCAACTGCCATGGCCAGTATCTTCGATCTCGCACTCATCTGCTTCCGGTTCTCCTCTCTATGGCCTCCGGTTCCGTCCCTGCGTTCTGTACTCGGTTGGGGTGCAGCCTGCGACCCGGGCGAAGAGCCTCGCGAAAGACTCCGGATTCTCATAGCCCAGCTTGTAGGATATCTCGGCGATGCCGTAGTCGGTGGTCTCGAGAAGCTCTATGGCCTTCTCCATCCGCACTTTCAGCCGGTACTCATTGAAACCGATACCGACCTTCTCCTTGAAGAGCCTGCTCAGGTACTTGGGGCTCAGGGCGACGAGGGCGGCCGCATCCCTGAGCGAGACCCGCTTGTCGTAATTGCGGTCGAGGAATAGCATGACTTTCTTGAGATTGGCCTCGACGCCGCCCGGGGGAGCGTCGGCCGGCTGGATGCGTCTCGAAAGCAGCCTCTCGATGATCTCCTGCGTCCTGGGAATGTCCACGGGCTTCTCGATATAGTCGTCCGCCCGGCCCTTGAGCGCGTCGATCACGGTTTTCTTGGTGCCCTGTCCGGTGAGTATGATGACGCCGAGGTCGGGGTACCTGGCCTTGATGAGCTTCAGGACCTCGGTGCCCGGGAGCCCGGGCATCACTACGTCCAGGATTACGATGTCGATTTCGTTGGGCCGGCTGAGGATCTTGAGAGCCTCTTCGCCGTTTCCGGCCTCGACCACGTTGTAGTCGCAGAGGAAATCGCAGAACTCTTCGCGGAATTCTCTGTCGTCGTCGACGAGCAGGACATTGAAAGCCACCGCGCATCCCTCAGGCTTGAAAGGTCCGTCCGGCCACTGCGTCAGTATACAATGCATCTCTGACACGGGACGGCCTAGAAGTAATACCACATGGAGGCCGTCACGGTGAAGACGTTTGCATCTTCGTCGAACCTGGGAATAGGGACCTTCTCGTACTGAAAGTCTATGCCACAGGCGAAATCATCGCGCCCGGTGTAGGATGTATTCAGAAGAAACAAATTCGCGCCGGCCTCGGATGGGTCCGCCGGATTGGGTAGCGTCAGATATTTGTATCCAAGCGCAAAACCCAGCGGGACCTCGGTCCTGGCGTAGAGGTCAAGATGGACCAGCGCTCCCAGAGCATAAGACCATGTGTTGCCGGCCGTTCTGTCCGCGCTCTCCCCATAGATGGCCGCCCCGTTCACCTGGATACCGACCATGTCGTTGGCGGCGAAAGCGTATCGGAGGTCGAGGCCCCCTTTCATCAGGGGGATGTCCCTTACGAGCTTGTTGTCGGGCTCGAGCCCCCCGTCCTCGATTATGCGATTTACGAAGCCGTATATATCGATAATCGTCGAGCTCGAGTTATTCAGGGAAACGGACGTCGAGACGATGTGACGATCTGTCTTGTAGACCCTGATGAGCCAGCCCAGCTCGAACCCGGTGAGGACCGAAACGCCCTGGGCCAGCAGCGACTGGATCTCGGTTCCGAGTCTCGCCGACAGGCCGGCGTTTCCCCAGACGGCCACCCAATCCTGTACGGCGAATTGATACTCGATGTTGAGCAGGGCGTAAAGTAGGTCACCTTCGAGCCCCAGCACGGGCTCACCGTCTATCTCGAGAAGATTGAGATTGAGGTCTCTTGCTCCCCCATAGCCCAGATTGTTTCTTAAAACGGTCCTGATGAAGGGGTCAGGAAAGAAGGGGGTGGATATGAATCTCGTGTCCGCCAGCTTCGGGGCTCCGGCGCCCCAGGGGGACCAGGCGGCCGGCGCGTTTTCATCCTGGGCCCCCGCAGGGGACGGCGCTCCATGGAGAAGCAGCAACGCCGCAATAAACAGAGCGATCTGCACCGTGCGTGACATTGTGAACCGTCCTCTCTTGTTCTCACTAGAGGTCATACAGGACACCAACCAGAAGAGTGAGTCCATTGTTCTTCACACGGGGTTCGGTGATGACATCCCCCGACGCGGTATCTTCGTTCCCTACGTTGATCAGGCTCTGCGAGTAACGGAGCTCAAACCATATGCCGGTGCGGCCCGCAGGGATCGTATAGCCCAGGCCGAAGTCGACCGCCAGGTCATACTTGTTAAGGTCAACTTCCACACCCAGGTCCTGAGTGGGTGTCTTGTAGCGCGCGCTGAGGAGCCACCCCAGTTCGAGGCCTCCCGAGACGTAGAACCTTCCCCCCATGGTCTCTACACGGAGAAGAAGAGGCAGAACGAAGTAGTCCAGCCGCACTTCGACGCTGTCAACCGGCTCGCCCTGCCCCCCGACCTCGAAATCTATCTTTGTGCCTTTCTGCGTGAAAGATGGCTGGAGGCTCAGCGCCGTGCTCCGGTATATGTCGATGTCGATCTGGCCGCCTGCCGTGAATCCCATGAGATTTCCGTAGCTCCCCTTTTCGGGTGCGTCCCCGCCCCAGGACATCCTCGTTATCCCGCCGAGGACGCCGACTGCAGCTCCGGCCCGGGCCTGGCCGGCCAGGGGGATTATCAACGTGATGGCGATGAGGATTGCGCAAACTGACTTCATTCTCGCCTCCAGAGTCAGAGTCGACTGCGCCCACATTGTAAAGAGTCCCCGGGGCAGGGTCAAGCCCGGGGTCAGGTCTTGGAATGCACAGCTCTGGGGGTCAGGTCTTGGAATGCACAATGGCTTCGGACCCGCAATAGAACTCTCGCTCCTGTGGGGACATTACTCCTCGGCGGCGAGCATATCCCCGATCTTCCTGCCTATTTCGATCGCGACCGGTGAGTCGTAATTGGAGAGCACGATGACGGCCTCGCCTCTCTCCAGATCCACGCGCAGGTAGGCGCTCACGCCCGGCGCGCCGCCCGCATAGGCCATGCGGCCCCCGGGTTCATCCCCATCATCGAAATCCTCGAAACGGTTTAGCAGCAGCCCGGTGTACTCCGCGTCGAGAAGGTCCTTGTTCTTAAGCGCCTGCGCGAACCTTAGCATGTCCGTGGCAGTCGAGTAACCGCCTCCGGCAGGAGTGCCCCTGGGGGAGAGCATGAGCGTATTGGTCCAGATGTAACCCTCTCCTATATCATCATAGGGATGCATATTGGTATAGCCCGTAGCCAGGTTCTCGACCACGCTGTCCCGTTCATAGGAGTCGGAATTGGTCATTCCCGCCGGCGCGTAGATGTTTTCCCGGACGTAATCGTAATAGTCCTGGCCGGTCACCGCCTCGATCACGGCGCCGAGCACCTCGTAACCCGTATTGCTGTGTATGCTCTCTGAGCCGGGCTCGAACTGTAGCGGCATGTCCCTGATAAACTCCATGTAGTCTGAGACAACGCGCAGGTCGAAACGCTTCGCCAGATAGGTCTCGTCGCCCCAGTAATCTCCCCAGCCCGACGTCATCTGAAGGAGATGCCTGATGGTGACCTTGGTCGCCGCCTCCTCGGGAAACCCGTCCAGGTACTTGCCGATGGGATCGTCGAGGCCCAGGCGGCCTTCCTGCATGAGCTGCGCCGCCGCCACGCTCGTGAAGAGTTTGTTTATGGAACCCAGATTGAACTTGGTGTCAGGGCTGTTGGGCACGCCGTGGCCCTTGCTGGCGAGCCCGTAGGCCTTGTGGAAGACGGGACTTCCACCCCTTGCCACCAGGACAACTCCCGAGAAGGTGTTTTCGCGTTCAGCTTCGCCAAGGTAAGCGTCGAGGTCCGCCAGGCTCCCCAGGCCGGGCTCGCGGCCCCCCAGGTCGGGCTCGCTGGCCGCTGTTTCTTCATGGCCCGCCGGTGCCCTTCCCGGCTGCACGCCCAGGCTCGCTATGCGATGGGGCGGGTCGGGTTCCACCTCGACGTGCATCTCCAGCCAGAGGCCCCCCGCCTCGGACTTGAGCAGGACCTTGAGCAGGTTTTCGCTTGATTCGATCACGTCGGCCGGGACCAGCCCCGGGCCCATGCCGTGTATCTGGCGGAAGATGCCCGTATGCTGCGTCATCGGGAAGGCATCCCTGAATTGCTGTGAGTACTCTTCCGTTACATATTCCTCGGCTGCGGCCTTGTCGCCGTTGTTTATGAGGTCGACGATCTCCGCCATTCGCCTGCCGGCCGGGGTATCAGGCAATTGCACCCCTTCCGTTGCCAGGCCCGTGGATTGCAGGCATGCCGCTGCAAGCAGCGCCGCCGCAAGCACCAGAATCCTGGAGTTTGAAATGATGCTCATTTTCGCCTCCTGCAGGGGTGTTATATGGAACATACACGCTCCACCATATTGTTCAATCCACAAACTGCATCAGAGTTCCGCTTATGCCGTTGGCACGAGCGGGAGGGGATTGGTGAGTCCCAGCCTGACTCATACCCCGTCCTGGCCTTCGGGATCAACCGATCTTATTGTGGCAACGCGTGCCAGGCTGCGTTATAGTACTTCGAAACCCGTACCCGACGGAGGCATACCGGATGAACCAATCTAACAGCGGTCCCGAGTGGCCACTGCTCAGGCTCTATGAGCTCATATCCGGGCCGGCGGACAAGAAACGGATCTGGGACGATGTCCGGCCGCTTTTTCTTGAAGGCGCAAGGCTCCGCATGGTGGTGAGGCTCGAAGACGGAACCGAAAAGATGCATGAATGGACGCTGGACGAATTCACGAGGGACGCCGGCGAGTTCTACAAGCAGGACGGCTTCTGGGAGACGGAGATTGCCAGTCGGGCCGAACGCTTCGGTAGCATCGCGCATGTCTTCAGCACTTACGAGTCGCGCGTTAAGGACCCCGGCGGACCGCCCGCGATGCGTGGTATAAACAGCGTGCAGCTCATTCGCGGTAAGGACAGGTGGCTCATCGCCAGCATAGTCTTCCAGACCGAGCAGGAGGGAGTCCCAATTCCGCCGGAGTATCTCTCGCGAGATTAGTCCCCGGCCCCGCCGGCATCCGGATCTTCTTCCTCCGCGATCCCGCCGCCTTCCTCATCTTCCGGTGCGGGAGGGGCGAGAGCCCTGGCGTGCAGGTAGTCCGCGAATGGCACCTGGTTGGTCCTGAGCTGGGCATGGGTTATCTCGATCATACGCGCCATGGCCTTCTCGCGTTCGGAAAGAACCACGTCGCCGCTTTCGGAGAAGACCAGGATGCGGTCTACAACCTCAGGGACCCGCGAGCGCACCCTGGAGGGTATGCCGTAACCGAAAGAGATGTGACCCGCGCCGCACAGCACGACCACGGTGCGGTTTTCGCCCTCGGGTGAGAGCATGAATCGGGCGACCGCGTCGGCCATGACCTCGTCCTTGATGACCTGAGCCTCGAACATGCGCCGCATCATGTCCGTCTGGCCCGTCGCATGGGCCATGACCATCATGACCCTCATGAGCTCCCGCTCGTAGTCCGGCTGGTCGGTGTTGACGCCTTCGGGTACCATCTCGGCCCACTCGGGGTCGAGGCCTTCGATCCCGTTTCTCGCGATCTCCTTGGCTAGCTCGCGCCTCGGGTTCAAGGCGAGCACCGGCCCGCCCGCGAGGTGGCACGCCTCGATGGCCCCGCGATAGTCTTCATAATTGTCCCAGATCTCTTCCCAGCCTACCTCCGTGGCGAACTCGTCGAAGGTGATTTCACCCGAGTTATACCTGTCGAGCACCGGCTGAACGTCAACGGGCAGCATCTCGAGCCCCACGGCCACTTCCACACCCTGAGCGGCAAGGTCGCTTATGATCTTCTCCTGGAGGTTGTGATGGCGGTCCAGGGTATGCCTCTCCCCGAGATAGATGACCCGGGCTCCCAGGAGGTCTTCAAACATGTCCTCATAGGTAACGGGCTCACCGCTATAGAGGTCTATCCATATCTCGCAGCGTTCGGCGGCCGCAGCCGTTGCAGAAATTACTGCGATGAGGACCAGTACTCCAAACAGGGCTCGCATAGCGTTCACTCCTCTCATCAGGCGGTTCTATATCCTGGCATTGCTACCGGATGTCATGAGAGCAGGACTCCCGGCGAGAATCAATCGCATCTCTCGTTTCCCCGCCCTAGTCTACGGCCTCGTACCAGAAGCTCATAGTAAGGTAGGTGGCCGGCTGGCAATTGAAGTTGTCCACCTCAATCCAGACTCCCGTCTCGTCGCGAACCCGCTTATAAGCATAGACACTCGCGCTCGAACATGCGCCGGTTCCGACGGTCTGGCACAGCCTGTGGCCAGCAGTCTGATAGTCAAAAGGCACATTGCCTCCCACGATACTGTCCACGAATGTGAAGCCGATTGAAAGCCAGGTCCGCCGCGCCCGGAAGCTGGTGACGTCCCGCGTTTCGGGATCGATGGTAATGGTAAGGCTTCCCGAGGTCGTGCCGCCTGATGGTATCTCGCGATTTGTCCAGGAAGCGTTGAACTTATTGCCGTTCCAGCTTCCCGTGCCTTCCCACATCCCTCCCCAGGTGTTGTCCCACCAGTCATTGTCGTAGGAGTCCACGAAGTGGGCGTTGACGCTATTGAAACTGATGAAGGCCCAGTTATAGGGAGGCGGAGAGGTCACGCGGCACCTGAGCGCCGTGGAAACGTCATCGAGATAGGGCTCGTCGTTATAGCTGACGACCGCAACGGGTACGATGTCGTAGCCCGCTACAGTGAGGTCCTTGAGGCCGTTCACTGTGACCGGGTTCCCGCTTCCGACGAGTTCGAGCACTCCGTCCCTGGTCTTGTACACAATCAGCGTATAGTAGTCCTCGTTCACGTCCGTGGCCGTGAGACTCAACTCGAGGGACGCATTCTCGGATATCAGTGCGTAATCGAGATAGACGCGATACATCCGCGCCGAGACCTGGGGCAGGTCACCGTAGAAGGTCGTGAGCGTGTCCGTTGCGGAATCGATCGTGTATTTGTCGCCACTCGCGACATGCGAGAGCAGCACCGAGCCCTCGACGCCGTAGTACTGACCGGTCACGAATTTATCCACGAACTGGGGCCACCAGTTATATGCCGGGTCGGGTATCTTCTCGAAGAGAACCTTCACGGGGTTCTTGTCAGTGGTCTGCGTCACCTTGTAGACGTCCCCGATCAGGGTATTCCCGTATAGCCCGGCGAGATGCTTCACTACGGGCGACCACCCGTAACCGTATGGGACTCTGGAAGCCTCGGGGATGCCGATCGGGAGGCCTTGCATCGTATAAGATTCGTTTCCGACAAGGCCGGTCGGCCCGGTGTAACCACCCGGGTCGGCCCAGAGCTCCTGCATATATGACATCACGGCTATGTTCCATGCGATGTTGTCGGCGCCGAAGTACTCCGCGGTGTTCGGAATGCTCATCGCCGAAAGAACCATATTATTTCCCAGCCAGCGTCTGACCTCCGGCAGATTGATCTCAGTCAACACTGACGTCTTGACACCGATGTGCAGGCCCCTGGACGATGCGTGGTACCTGGTAGGTGACTTTCCGATGAATTCGGTGATGACGACGGTGGCCGGCCAACTCCAGGGCATACCGGCGTATCCCATCCCGATCGATACGACCATATCATGGGCTGCCTCAAGATAATTGACCACGTCGTCGACGTGGGCGAAAACACTGAGGGGATACCTTATCCTGAAATGCGCCGACGACTTGTTTATGCCGACTCCCGAGACCGCGGCGAAGACGTCTTCTGTCTCCGAAGCAGCCCGGAGACCAGGTGCGGCATTCCGGGCGGCGCTGGCCCGTGGAGGGATGCTGGCTTCGAGATAGCCGGAGGACTCGGTCGCCAGATGGAAATGGTATAAGAAGTCGTCGGATGCTTCGCCGCTCTCGTCATAGAAGGCAGCCTCTTCGCCCACGGCGACATATGTACTTCCCGAGAGCGTCCCCTCGTAGCCTATACGCACAGTCAGCGCGTCGTCGAACGTCTCGGGCAGGCCTTCGAGCCGGAAGAAACGCGATACGCAACTGGTTCCAAATCCGTGGTCGTCGGATGATTCATATAGAGTCAGCTCTGCGTCCGAGTCAAAGGCGCCGGCCGGGACGGTGAGCTCAAACTCGTCGGCGACGAGTGTGCCGCCACCCGCGCCGATGGTGTCGGCTGCAAGCTGGGTGTCACCTCCGGTCTGTGGCGAGGTGCCCGAGTCGCCGCCGCAGCCGCTGATGGTGAGAGTCAGGACGGCAAGGATTAACACGGTCCTTTTCACTCCGGGCCTCCATTTTCGTGGTCTGGTGCCATTTTGCGCGCGCACAGGCTGCCGCACGCAGACTGAACTCCTGCGATATTACCCCATGTAGCGCCGCCGGTCAACGGTCCGGCTGGCCTGACGGGAAGAATCGGGAAACAGGATAGTGTGAGGGGCGGCGGCCCTCCGGCGGGGAACGGGGGGGACGCCGCCCCTCGTGAGACTAAAGCAAACTCATATGTGCTATCCGCGGGAGCCCGAAGAAAACGTGCGTTGAGATGGCGAAGGGGTTGTGCCGACTGCTGAGTAGTTTATTCCGCTCAGGCGCGTCAACGGTTACATTTTCCTCGACCCCCGCGAGATACGTGTCAAGAGTACGCGCGTTCAGCGGGAGGTGGGAAGGGAGGTCGCTCGAGATGACCGCGGGTGAGAAAAGACCCTTCATCCGGTACCTCCACATCAGTGGCACCCGACCAGTGAGTTCTTCTCTCCAAGTTGTCTATCTGCTACTCGTACTCTACCCACGTTTGCCGGAAGTGTGAAGGTGTCAAGTGCCGGGGCTGACCAGAACCTCGTTGTCTCGGTCCTGCATATTCGCCACCTTGAAGGGCCGCCACGCGCGGCGAATCAAACTGGAGGGCCCGGCCGTCGCAGCCGAGCCCTCGCGCATGCCTGTTGAATCGCTACCCCGCCAGCGCCCTCTCGACGAGAGCCGCGGCCTTCTCGTCAAGCTTGCGAGCCTCGCCGATGATGGGGATCATCTTCTTACGAACCGCCGGATCGGCGAGATTGAGCGCGCCTTCGTCGGTCCGCGCCGGGCCGCCCGTGAAGCCCCATATCTTCCACATGAGATCGTGCTCGGCTTCATAGTATCTGGCAGCCGCAAGGAGAGGCCTGGCCATATCGGGAATGTCTTCGGCGACCTGCTTGAGGAACTGGGCGGCATACCATCGCCCCTCGGCGGCCGTACCCACGGCGTCCTCGTGCACATGGTAGTTGACCCGGAGGACATCCATGTCGTCGGCCGGCATGTCTTCGTCCCTCCTGAGCGCGTCCGCCCAGGCGCCGTAGGCGGCGTGGCCGCTGCTGAAGCCACCCTTGACTCTCGGCGTCCTTGAAACCGTGAGGGCCCAGCGAAGCGCCTTGCGGCAAATCTCCTCTCGCGGCGGTTTCTCCACTTTGTCGCCGATCAGGACGAGACTTACCGTGTCCTCAAACCAGCCCTTCTTCCGGAAGTAGCCTGAGGGCTCGAATTCGACATTCTGGTTGAACTCGGCGGCGGTCTGGAAGTAGCTCCAGCCTATCAGGACGTCCCCGCCTTCGTCGAAGCCCACAATCATGCACTCCTCGGGAGGGCCCACGACACCACGCGCGATGACCGGATGCCGCTTGTCGCGCACGCTCTCGATAATGCGTTTCCGGAACTCGGCCTCGCATTCGGCCGTGTCCTTCTTGAGGAGCAGGTCGTATGCGTACCCGACGGCCTCGAATGCTCTTCCGTAGGGCTGGCTGAGGTCGTCCGTGAGATGGTTGATGCCGGGGTTACCCAGGTACCAGCCGTCTTTCCATGTCATCTTGAAAGCCATTCCGGTGACGCCCATGAGATATGTGTAGGCATTGTCGAGTCTCCACGTACTCCCGTGACCCTCGACCGCCCTGAAGCCGTAGTCCTCACCCATGAACTCGAGGCTTGATCTCATGCATGCGGGAAAGGGGAAACACTCCGGGCATCGCTGGAGCCCGTCCGTTTTTCCGCTCCGGTGAAGCGTGAAGCTCACACGAGGCACCTCTGCCAGCACGTCTCTGACCCTCTCGTTGAAGTCGTCGCCCGGTGCATGCTGTCTCAGCGAATCTTTCATCATTGCCGTCCACCTCCGTTTGAGTCGCTTCCTGGCCGAGTGAAGGTTATTCTTCACCGTGCTCACCGGGACCTCCAGGAACTCCCCGACCTCCGCCATCGAGTAGCCGTTGATGTAGAAGAGGGTGGTGGCAGTGCGTTCGCTATCCGGCAAAGCGTCAATGCTCGACATCACTCTGTCGTGTTCCTCCCGGCGGGCCGCTTCGTCATGAGGGTTCTTGCCGGGGCTCGCGATGTCGAGCGCGGCATCCAGGGGTCGGAGTAGAACGCGCTGCTTCCTGAGGTACCGGTCGCAGTACTTGAAGACGATACGGCGCAGCCATGAAGGGAACGCGCCGGGTTCCCTCAGGGACTGGATGTCGAGATAGGCTCTTACGAAAGCCTCCTGGGCGACGTCCTCAGACAAATAGAAATCGTTAAGGACGGTGTACGCGTACCCGACGGCCATGTCGCGGAACTTCCGGACGAGTTCGTCGAATGCCGCCAGGTCTCCTCGTTGCGCCCTTTCGACTCTTTCCTTCCAGTCGGTCATGGCAGTTTGTCGTCTCCTCTCTCTCTACTCCTTAGCCCCGCTTGATGCGGGAAAAGTTTAAGCCTTTTTCGACATTTCCGCCAGCCCGATGGGGAAGCCCGTGCCGCCCGGATGCCGTATGCCTCGGCTCCCGCGCGAGGTGCGCAAAAACCGCTTGGGCCCGCCGCCATGACCCCGCCCGTGAGGCACGGCCCTTGCTCTACTAGAGCCGACGCCCTGAATACGGGTTTTTTGGCGGCTTTCTGCACGGATTAAACCCGCATTAGTCTAAAGATACAGTGGCCCGAGAGGCGCGTGAAGGAGGTGAAGAGGAGCGCTGATTCAACAAGTGAAGTGGGGCAAGTTTGGTCAGTTACAACTACCGTCTGGAGGATTGAATGAACAGAAGTCTGGTTTCTCTCGGTTTGTTTGCTTTCCTTGTTACTTCCCTCGTCGCGGGAGCGTGCTACGCCGAGACGATGGAGATCAACATTATCGTGCAGCCCAAGACCATCGTAATCGCTTCCGATAGCGAGTGGCTGACCGTCCACACCGACATAGCGCTGTCGGCTGTCGACACCGGCTCAATCATGATAAACGACATCCCTGTCTCCTGGACCAAGGCCGACGCCAGAGGCCAGCTTGTCGCCAAGTTCGATATCAACGTAATCAAAGCCAGCGTAACGGCTCCGGAAGCCACGTTCGTGCTCACGGGCCTTACGACTTCGGGCGTGCCGTTTACGGGGACGGATACCGTTCCGGTCAATGACGCCGAGCCCGGCCGCTAGTTAACTTCGGGGGCACAGTGCTTCCATGTCCAGCACTCGCCAGGGTGGCGAAGGGAGCACCGTGTCCCCGGTTTCTACTCCAGAATCACCGCGGTGCCATAGGCCAGGATCTCAGCGGCCTGGGTCATAACCATGGATGTCCCGAAGCGCACGTTGATGACGGCGTTGGCGCCAAGGGATTCGGCCTCCTCGACCATGCGGTCAAGGGCCTGCTCGCGGGACTCGGCGAGCATCTTGGTGTAGTCGGTGATCTCGCCGCCCACGAGGTTTATGAGCGACGCCTTGATGTCATGGCCCATGTGACGGGCCCGGATTGTGTTACCCCTCACCAGGCCGAGCGTCTTTACGATTCTCTTCCCTTCGATCTTGTCCGTGGTTACGATCATCATTTTTCTATCTCCTTGTAGCGTTCTCGCTTGTTTACGAATATGCGTTCCCGGAGCACAGAGACAAAAAGGATTACCAGCCCTGCCAGTATCGCCAGGATACCGAACTTGAGGAACACGGGCGTATTCACGTCCTCGATGATGCCTCTGAGCAGGTGGTATCCCGCGAAAAAGAGCATGATTATCGCGCCGATGGAAAACAGGATCCAGCCGATCTGCCTCTCCATGCGGTTGTAGACCGAGGCCCAGTACATCTTCCAGGCCTCTTCCGGCGGTTTCTTGAGTTCCATTTTGCCCATTACCTCCTCGAATCTCGCCATCTCGTCGAATTCGCGTTTGCATTCAGGACATGTCTTAAGATGATCTTGCACCAGCCTCTTCTGGCCGGCGTCCAGTTCGCCGTCGAAGTAAGAGAGTACGAGCTCTTTCAGCTTGTCGTGTTCCATGTTGCTACCCCCCAAATCACCGCTCAAACCCCAGGAACTTGCCCAGTGTGTTCTTCAGTTTGCGTTTAGAGTAGTGGAGCGAGGACATCACGGTGCCGATGGGCTTGCCGACGGTCTCCGCTATTTCCTTATATGAGAGCCCCTCGAAGTAGCGCAGGAGTATAATCTCCTGCTGCTCGACGGGGAGCTCGTCTATCGCCTTAAGCAGCGCCTCTTTCATGTCCCGGTCCTCGCGCTCGTCGCTCAGGATCTGGACGTCTTCGAGCGGGATCTCGCTTATCCGCCTGGCGCGCTTGATATGGTCGAGCGAGAGGTTCCTCAATATCCTGTAAAACCAGGGGAAGAAGGGCCGCTCGAGATCGAATCGCTTGAGGTTCTTATAGGCCTTGATAAATGCCATCTGCGAGATGTCCATGGCCGTATCCGGGTCGCGCACAAAGCCCAGTGCGATGTAGTAGGCCCGCTGCTTGTACTTCTCCACGACATGCCTGTAAGCCTCCTTATCGCCGCTTATGACGGAGGCTATGATCTCGCTTTCGGTGCGGGGCGGCCTGGCCACCATCAGCACCCTTCCCTGCTCGAATACGGTCTCATTTGTCGCTAGTTTAGACTGGCTCATTTGTAATCTCCACCCCAAATACGCCTCAGGGGGTGGATTTATTCATGGTGCGGGTGGAAAAGGGTGGGAAGCGGGCAGGGGAGGGAAGTGCAACGCGGGAGTATGGCCCGGCCTACCTCACAAAGACCAGTTTCCGGGTCTCGGAGCGGCCCGCGGCCTCGATGGTGCAGAAGTATATGCCCGAATTGAGGGGCTCGCCGTCCCAGTTTTCCACCTGGACGGGAACTTCCGAGAAGCCATACCCGGCCTGAACCGTGGTCGGGCCGGCTACGAGCCTCCCCAGGACGTCATACACCGTTGTCGTGATCTCCCCGGGCGCGGTCAGCTCGACAGTGAATGCCGTGCCTGTCATGACGGGATTGGGCCACGCCTCTGAGACGGCGAGCCCCGGAGGGGCGCTGCCGCCGTGAACCGGGTCGGGGCGCGTTTTTATGACGAAGGCGTCTGACATCGAGACTCCGAAGCTGGACGTTGTTCCAACGATCATGTATGACCCCTCGGGGGTTTCCACAACCTCTGAACCGAAATCGGTGTGGGGCCCACCGTAGGTCCTGGTCCAGAGAGTGTCGCCGCTTGCATCCATCCTGACAAGGTAGACATCGAAGCCGCCTGCGCCGAAGGAGTCTGTAGACCCCAGCAGCGCGGAGCCTCCATCTGAGGTCTGGATTATGTCTGAGCAGTTGTCCGAGCCCGCGCCGCCTAAGAGCCTCGTCCAGAGGGTATCTCCAGCGGCGTCCACCCGGATCACCTGTATGTGGTACTCTCGCAAGCCCCAGGAGGAGGTATTGAGGTCAACGTTGGCGCCCAGAATGTATCCCCCGTCACCGGTCTGGTCCACCCGGGCTCCGTTTACCCACAGGTCGGGCGGATCATAGACCCGGGTCCAGAGGGTGTCGCCGCCCTCATCTATCTTCAGAAGGAGGAGTCCTTGCCCCAGCCAGTCGTCGGAGTATGTGAGCCCACATATCAGGTATCCGCCTGAGAATTCGTCCCGGACCATCGACTCGAACCGCTCCGTGCGGCCTCCGCCATAGGTTCTCGCCCAGAGCGTGTCACCCTTCTCGTCCGTCCGCAGAATGTAGATGTCGTCATGCCTCGACTCAACGTCCTCCGTGTAGGCCCCGACAATGTAACCGCCGCCATGTGCGGGCAGCACGCTTGTGGCGACGGCTCTCCCGTAGGCCGGCCCCGGGCCGGCATATGTCCGCTTCCAACCAAGATATCCATTCTCATCCGTGTAAGTGAGAAGTACGTTCCAGTCTCGCTCCGGGGGGACCTCTGCGAAGCCGGCCATGACGTATCCCCCGGCGGGCGCGCATATGACCGAAAGACCGCTCTCCCGGTACCAGGTGCAGCAGAACCTCTCCCACTCGGCTCGGCCGTAACGGTCAAGCTTGATCATGAAGGCTTCCTCGGGAGTAAGCTCAAACTGAAAGCCGCTACCGGTCATGATGGCGCCCCCGTCCTCCGTAAGATCTATGCCGGAACCCCGGTCTCCGGGAGAGACCCAGTGGTCGTCCCACCCGAACGTGCGCGTCCACAAGGTGTCGGGCCCTCCGGCAAGTGCGCTGGTAGATATGGCCAGTATAAGACCTGCGATAGCGAGAGCGCGAACGTACCGGCTCACGGCCGAGGCCTCCTGTCCCGATAGTGGAAGGGTAACGTCCACCACCAGTCTACCGGACTATGTGGCCGGTGACAAGGGCAGAAGCTGCCTGGTCAATTCGCTCCCATTCGCGCTCGTACTCGTTCGAGATGACGCTCTGGGTGTTCACGCGCTCGCTCAGAATCCAACTCTCGCCGGTCACGGTGTCGATCTTAAGAACACTGACCCTGCCAACATAGACATCGTCCTTATCGGGCGGGCCGCTCCCTACAGCCGCGTGATGCCACCCGGTAACGATCTGGAATCTACCGATCCCGTCCATGGCCGAGGACTCGGCCCGCCTGCCTGTCAGCACGAGGGCGCCGGCCAGGATGGCCGCCGCCGTGAGGAACAATGCAACCCGGGTTCTGTTCGTCGCCATACCGCACCTCCCTTCCCGGTTACAGGTTGTTAAACCGCCCGGTGCTTTGCTTGTTCCGGGCCCGCCGCGTTTATGGCTTTTGCCATACCCGCCGCGATGGGATAGTATATCTCCGGAGGGCCCGAATGGAATCAACCGGCACAGTCTTCGACATCAAGAGATACGCCCTGCACGACGGGCCCGGCATTCGCAGCACCGTTTTTTTGAAGGGCTGCCCCTTAAGATGCCCGTGGTGTCATAACCCCGAGGGCGTCAGCCCGGCCGCCGAGTTCATGTGGTGGGAGGCAAGATGCCTGGGCTGCCGGGCCTGCCGTGAAGCCTGCCCCCGGGACGCTATCTCATTCCCCGCGGCCGCGCCAGTCGTGGATGAGGCCGCCTGCGATATGTGCGGGGCCTGCGTGGCGGCATGCTACCCGCATGCCCTCGAGACGGCCGGCGCCGAGATGACCGTCCGCGAGGTCCTGGCTGAAGTGGAGAAGGACGACGTCTTCTACGGCCGCTCCGGCGGGGGCGTGACTTTCTCGGGCGGAGAACCTCTCATGCAACCTGAGTTCCTGACTGAGCTTCTAAAGGAGTGTAAGAGGCTGGGGATACACAGGGCGGTCGACACGAGCGGCTATGCGGACCGGGAAGTCGTCTCATCGGTCATGCATGATGTGGATCTCTTTCTCTATGATGTGAAGATCATGGACGGGGAGGCGCATGAGAGGCTCACCGGCGTTTCCAACGGCCCGATTCTGGATAACCTGAGGATGCTGGTTGAACACGGAAGGAGGGTGGCGGTGAGGTTCTCGGTCATACCTGGCGTCAACGACGCCCCGGACAATGTCGACGCGCTCGGTGCGTTCGTGGCGTCGCTCGGGAACGGAATCGAGGTCCACCTGCTGCCGTATCACCGCGCTGGCACGGAGAAGTCGGGGCGCCTCGGCAGGTCTGAACGCGCAGAGGTTTATCAAACCCCTTCAGACGATATGTTAAGATCCATAAGCGATAGACTTGCGCGGTGCGGACTCAAAGTTAGAGTCGGAGGCTGACCATGAATGAACGCGTGAGACATCTAAGGCAGCAGAGCGTGGACGCCAGGCCCTGTATCTCCTCGGAGCGGGCCGAACTTCTGACCGAGTTCTATGAGAGCGGCGCCGCCGACGGCTTATCCACGCCCGTTGCCAGGGCACTGGCGCTCAAGCACCTCTTAGAGCACAGGGCGATCTATATGGGCGAGGGAGAGCTCATCGTGGGCGAGCGGGGCCCGGTCCCCAAGGCCACGCCCACTTATCCCGAGCTCTGCTGCCACAGCTTGTCCGACCTCGAAGTCCTGGGCTCGAGGGAGCGCACCCCCTTCAGCGTCAGCGACGAGGTGAAACGCGTTTACAGGGACAAGGTCATTCCGTTCTGGCAGGGCAGGACCATGCGCGACCGCGTTTTCGCCAGCATGTCGGACGAATGGAAAGCCGCTTTCGACGCAGGCGTCTTCACCGAGTTCATGGAGCAGCGGGCCCCAGGCCATGCCATTCTGGACGATAAGATCTACCGGCGGGGTTTCCTCGATCTCCTGGAGGACATCCGGGCGGCGCTTGGGCAAATCGACAGCGCCGGCGACCCCGGCGCTGCCGGGAAGGAGCAGGAGCTCAGGGCGATGGAGATCGCCGCAGGCGCCCTCATAGGCTTCGCCGAGAGGCACGCCCGGCGCGCGCGCGAGCTCGCGGCCCTGGAGGCGGATCCCGCGCGGCGCGAGGAGCTCGAACGCATCGCCCGTATCTGCTCGCATGTCCCGGCGCATGCCCCGAGGGATTTC
>Ga0272444_10000399_pt1 | contig 47561 bp, 37 predicted proteins | sample SSMForm13_FD_201033 | JGI IMG/M metagenome (GOLD analysis project Ga0272444, IMG submission 201033) | Marine sediment archaeal communities from Little Sippewissett salt marsh, Falmouth, MA, United States - SSM-Form-13 | ecosystem: Environmental > Aquatic > Marine > Wetlands > Sediment ... | reverse complement strand
GGGATTTTCCATGCGAATCCCGCTGTATCGGAAAATAGAATGGTGTCGTTTTCCACAAGGTAAACCGCGAGAGAATCGAGGATGAGATTGGTAACCGTGGTGTCTGAATACGCCGCGAGGGTATCCCAAACGACGGATGTGTCGGCGTATGCGCTGAGGGTGTCCCAAACGACGTTGAATGCTATGCTGTCGCCGGTTTGGGTCAGTTCGACATCGCCATCGACGAGAGTCACGCTGTCGGTGAGCCACGCGGAACCGTTGGCGCGAAGCTGGGTGAAACCGCCGCCGCCGCCGAGACTCGATGCGAGCACCTTCTTCACCTGATTGCCGCTTAATGTAAGGATAGTATCGGGCGCGGCGTCGTCGGGGACAGTGCCGAGGTGAAGCTGGGGTGTTATTAATAGCGGGTTATCAGAGTGGAAATAGGTTGTGTCTCCGGGATCATAGATATAGAAGCTGTCGGCACCGGATGGATTTGCTCCGACAAAGCCGTTGCCATCGTCCACGAAGATATCGCCGCGGACGTGGAGCTTGGCTTCGGGATCGTCAGCGCCGAGGCCGATACCGATATTGCCGGTTTCATTTTCCAATATGAAGCGGGTAACGGGCGCATAAGCTCCGGCAATGTAATCTTCATTTATAAGAAAATCGCCGCTGTTATCAGCACCTCTAATGAAGAGGGCGTATTGATTAATATTCGCGCCGCCTTCGCTTCCGACATTCGTAGCCCTGAGATGGACTCCGGCGTCGGCATCCGCAGTTGTTGTAGAACGAATGTATGTAAAGCCGGAAGAGCTGACTTCTAAATCTTCATCGGGAGAATTAGTGCCGATTCCGACCTTTCCGTCGGTATCGACATATAGGCCTTCATTCCCGCCGTCGTTGGAGACCCAATATCCGCTCATCTGAAGATTCTCGGTGGCAATGTGGTTTCCAAGGTTATCGCCGGAGTATGTTGTATCGAGATATGCTCCTAAAGAATCGAGAATAAAGTTTGTAACATTCGTGTCGGCGTATGCTCCAAGGGTGTCCCAATCGATACATACATTTACCGAGTCGCAGGGGATTTTCCATGCGAATCCTGCTGTATCGGAAAACAGGATGGTATCGTTTTCCAGAAGGTAAATCGCGAGGGAATCGAGGATTAGATTGGTGATTGTAGTATCTGAATATGCCGCGAGGGTGTCCCAAACGACGGAGGTGTCTGCATATGCTCCAAGAGTATCCCAATCAATACATACATTCACCGAGTCGCAGGGTATTTTCCATGCGAAGCCGGCTGTATCGGAAAACAGGATGGTATCATTTTCCAGAAGATAAATCGCGAGGGAATCGAGGATTAGATTGGTGATTGTAGTATCGGAGTAGGCCGCGAGGGTATCCCATACGACGGATGTATCGGCATATGCTCCGAGGGTATCCCAATCGATGCACTCATTAACCGAGTCGCAGGGGATTTTCCACGCGAAGCCGGCTGTATCGGAAAATAGAATGGTATCATTCGGGAGAAGATATACAGCCAGGGAGTCGAAGATGAGATTGGTAACCGTTGTGTCTGAATATGCCGCGAGGGTATCCCAGAGGATGGAGGTGTCGGCGTATGCACCGAGGGTGTCCCAATCGATACATACATTCACCGAGTCGCAGGGTATTTTCCATGCGAAGCCGGCTGTATCGGAAAATAGAATGGTATCATTCGGGAGAAGATATACAGCCAGGGAGTCGAAGATGAGATTGGTAACTGTAGTGTCCGAATATGCCGCAAGAGTATCCCAGTCTATAACAACATTTCCGGGATAATCGAGAGATATTACGGCCTTTCTCAGCTCTGTGGCGTGGCCGTCTTCGAGGGCCCAGCCTACAGTTACTTCGCCGCCTGCGGCTGTGCGGAGAGCTCCCCCTGCCGCGGTAGTAAGCCTGTCTCCGGCTGTTACCGTAGCTGAGAGTCTGGCGGGGTAAATGTCAGAAGCGGTGATTAGGTAGTAGTTCGTCGCCCCGTCGGGCACTATCGCCGTTACGATACCCGCGACATCATCGTCATCGCCTCCGCATACCGAGATCTCTCCCAGCGCGTTGAGTTTGACCATGCTTCCAAGAGCTACCGCGGTGCCGTCGTCGGGCACTCTGTTTTTTAATTGCGCCATGGCAGAGAATGCCAGAATAAGCATCGCTGCGCACATGATTAGTAGAGAGTATTTTTTCATCTTAGAACCTTAAATTAATGATGTAAATATCCAAATTCGGTCAAAATGGGGGCGCGGAAAACGCCCCCGTTAATGTTTACTGCTGGATTGCAGTTACAGTGAGGTCGCCCTCGATAATTCTTCCGCCGTTGCCCCAGCCGTCGGCAAAACAACGAACCGAATAGTCGTTGTCTGCCGCGGGAGCTGACATGACGTGAGATACGCTTACCTCTTTGATTTCATACCAGTCCTTGTCCTGAAGGAAAACGGTGTAGGATTTGAGAACCGTGGTATTTGTAACATCATAGAGCTCGACTGTGATTTTCGCGCCGTTGTAGTTCGGTGTTGTCGAATACTCGTCGCTGACCACTACTGTGGCGGAAAGCTCGATGACGTCACCGGAAGTGGTGAATGTCAGGGCGATGGCTTCCGTCGGTGTGGTGTCGAATTCGAGAACCGCGCTTCTGTTGGCCTGCACGATGTTCTGGTTGAGCACGATATCGCCGTTGAAAGTAACCGTGCTGTCGAATGTTACCGGGCCGCCGAAAGTTACGGAATCGTCGCCGAACACGACTGTGCTGTCGAAAGTCGAAGTTCCATCGACAATCAGATCGCCTTCGATAGTAACGTCGTCGCCGAAGACCGAAGGTCCGCCGAAATAGGCGCTGTCATTAACGATAAGATCGCCGGTTTCGGTGTAGTTGAAGAATGCCGAATCGCCCTGAATGATGTTGGCGAACAGGGTGTCATTGACGTTGAGTTGATCGACATCAATGTAGCCCGCAAACAGGCTGTCATCCACGTAAACGTTGTCGTGGAATGTGGCGTCGCCGTCAACTTCGAGTCCCTCGGCAATATATACCGTGCTGTCGAATGTCGCCGCGCCCTGAACGTTGATGTCTCCCTCGACGATGACTTCATCCTCGAAAGTAACCTTTTCGCGGAACTCGGTGGAGTCCTTTATCACAATCGGACCGTCGCCGAAAGCCTCGATGGAGTCGATAACGACTTCGGGGCCGGCGAGATACTGTTCGAAGTAGATGGTGTCGTTCTCGGTGCCGATGAGCCATCCAACATTAATTGTGTCGGCATCTAAGGGTCCGTTGAACACGACTGTGCTGTCGAAAACCACCGGGCCGCCGAAGTAGGCTGAATCGGTAACAACGAGCACCTCGGTTTCGCTGTATTCGGAGAAAATCGAGTCGGCATTGATGTTGCCCGCATCGATTACGCCTGCGAACAGGGTGTCGGTTACGTAAACGTTATTATCGAAGTAGCCGTCGCCGCCGACTTCGATGTCCTCGACGATATCCGCACTGCCGTCGACGAAAATATGATCGTCGAGGTAGATTGTGTCGCCGACTGCCTGAATGCTGTCAGCGATAAGTTCGCCGTGAACTTTGAGCTGAGCGTCAACAACGATTGTATCCGCGGGGTCGCCGTCAGCGGAGCGTAGAGTATCGAACTGAATCGGCTGATTGAAAACTACGGACGAATCGAAAACCACAGGGCCGCCGAAATAAGCCGAATCGTTGACTGTCAGGTCGAAGTCGATAATAGTCGGTCCGCCGAAATAGGCGCTGTCATTAACGATAAGATCGCCGGTTTCGGTGTAGTTGAAGAATGCCGAATCGCCCTGAATGATGTTGGCGAACAGGGTGTCATCCACGGTCAAATTATCGTGGAACACGCCGTCGCCATCGACCTCGATTTCGCCCTCGACATGGACATCGTCGGTGAATCTTGTCGAGTCTTTGATAAGGATCGCGCCTTCTCCGAACGCCTCGATGGAGTCAATTACGACTTCGGGACCCGCGAGATACTGTTCGAAATAGATTGTGTCGCCCTCTGTGCCGATAAGCCATCCGACATTAATTGTGTCGGCATCGAAGGGTCCGTTGAACACGACTGTGCTGTCGAAAACTACCGGCCCGCCGAAGTAAGCGCTGTCATTAACTACGAGATCGCCGGTTTCGGTGTAGTTGAAGAAGGCTGAATCGGCATCGAGAATGTTAGCGAACAGGGTGTCATCCACGGTCAAATTGTCGTGGAACACGCCGTCGCCATCGACCTCGATTTCGCCCTCGACATGGACATCGTCGGTGAATCTTGTCGAATCTTTGATAAGGATCGCGCCGTCGCCGAACGCCTCGATAGAGTCGATAACGACTTCGGGGCCCGCGAGATACTGTTCGAAGTAGATTGTGTCGCCCTCTGTGCCGATAAGCCATCCGACATTGATTGTGTCGGCATCAATCGGGCCGTTGAATTCGACGGTGCTGTCAAAGATTGCCGGGCCGCCGAAATAGACGCTGTCGTCGCCGAAAATCACAGTGCTGTCGAAAGTAACGACGCCTTCGAATGTGATATCTTCGCTTGTGATATCGTCTATGTTGTCGTTAAGGCTGTCGATAGCCTCCTGCACATTGTCCGCGCCGAGGCCTGCATCGGTGTCGTCGAAATAGGTGAACCGCGCCTGGTCGTCGTCGATGAGAATCTGCACACGGGTAGCGCTGATAGCGTAACCGATGAGAATGTCTTCATCGTTGGTCGAGCTCACGATGTTTCCCGAAGCATCTACCGTCAGGCGATCGCCGGGGGTGAAAGTCGCGCCGGATAATTCGAGGAAACCCTCGGTAACCACGAGATAATAATCCGTTCCGCCCACGTTCTGGACTGCTGTAACAACGCCCACAACGTCCTGAGTGCGGTCGGTGCCGTCGGCGGCCACAACCTGATTCGGGTTGGTGCCGTCCACGCTGACTACTGTTCCGTATGTCAGCGCTGTGCCGTCATCTGTGACGGGGAACTTGATTTGCGCCGATAGCATTCCGGCCATCAAGACCAGAATAGCGAGGGCAATCATTCCTTTTGTTCTTTGCATTTCTGCCTCCATTATGGATTTTAAATTAATTTTTAACTTCCGATAAAACCAAAGTTCCGCTTATGCACTTTCCGCCGGTGTATGGCTCGTCGATACATCTGGCGCGGACTTCGTAATCGTGATTCCCCGCGGGGGGTTTGTCTATTGCATTGAGAGATACGGGGGTTACCCGATAGAAATTGTCGTTGAAGATATGAATCTTCGTGCCGGCCACTACTACTTCCCCCGGCCCCGGATTTCGGACTATTTCGACAGCGAAATACGCGCCCATAAGGCCGTTGCTGTCGTCGAATATACCGTCGAAAGTCAGGAAAACCGTGGATCCGGAACCATAAGCGCTGTAACTAAGGTCGGTTAGGGAAACATCGGCGCCCGCGAAAACTATATCGTAAGTATCCGCCACCGCACTTTCGGCGTCGCCCTGGCCGATAATGTCTCCGACCTCGAGAACGCCGTCGATACGGATATCGCCTTCCTGCATCATAGAATCCTGGTTCCAGATATAGAGTGATTCAGGAATAGTGAGAAATCGTGGAACCCACATGCTGTCTTCCCAGATAAGCACCTGGCCGCTGATTACGGTATCGACTGTAACATCGAGAAGATCGCCTATCACGTTGTCCGAAAGGTCGTCGGAATCAATGGGAAGATATACTCCGGTCGGCCATCCGCAGTCATAAACGTAAAGCATGCCCGTGGTGTCGTTATACCAGATATGGGTGATACACTCGTTATGCTGGGAAAGGTCGTGGTCGGCCTCGACATGAAACTCGATAGCCGTCTCGTTATCCTCGATGCCATTGATATTCACGTGGACGGCTTCGTCCAGATCGTCCAGAGCGCCGTGAACATCGGTTTCACCGGATATCACTGTGAAATCTCCGGTGTTAGTCAGCGGCACATCGACATCGTTCTGAAGGCTTCCGCCGCCGCCGGCCGAAGAGTCGGCATAGATGGCATACATAGCAGTGTCGGCGTAAATCGATCGGAAGGAATAGGGGGAGGTGCTAAATGGGATGCGCGGTAGCATCACATGCCCCCCTATGGTCAACTGCAGATAATACTGCATGTCAAACCGAAGATCTATCGAGGACAATGTCCCGAGGCTGACATCGAACAAGCCCTTGATTATGGGAACCGAGGGATGAGTCTCGCCCCAAAGAGCCGTTCCGCCCGCCGCGGATTCATAAAGCTCGAACAGGATGGGCAGAGTGTCGTTGACCCCCACTCCGCCATCCGTCGTAACCTTGCCCTGGTAGGCGATGGTCCGCGGGATATCTTCGGCGTAAAGGATGATGGCCGTCAGCACCACGGCCATTATTATTATTTGCCTTTTCAGTTTATACTCCTTTGTTATTGAATATAGTAATAAGAAAAATTCTAAATAAGTTAATAAATTCTATGCGTTAAAAAAGTTATTTTTTCTTTATTTATACCTAATGGAATACGCAATTGGCATGCGCAATAATATTGATTTTCTACCATAGGGGATAAAATTTTACCATTGCTTTACATTGACTTAACCGAGATAACGGCATGTTTGCTTACTAAGTAACTTCTGAAATATCAAGATAGTATTAAGGAAGTGTTAAGGTTGAATAAAGTGTTGACATCGGGTTTGTGAAGTGGTATTTTGTAACTGTAAATTAGAAAAGGCGGGATATATGCATATCAAGATTTGTGTTGTGTTCGCTTGTTTTTTTGCTCTAGTTAACTCAATCTTTGGTCTCGACACTCTCGATGTCCTCGGGCATATTCCGGGCGCGGCGTCGGCGGCGGTGGAGTATTCCGGGGGAAGGTTATATGCCGGCGCGGGAAGTTCGATGTTCATCTACGAATCCGAAGATCCAGCGGACATGACCCTCCTCGGTTGGGTCGATTTTTCTTCTCTTATCACCGGAATCGTAGCGCGGGAAGACAGCATGATTTTCGTCGGCGCAAACCACGACGGCCTCTACGCGGTCGATGCCTCAAATCCGGATTTTCCCATTGTCGCCCAATTTAAGATGCCCACACGAGACCATTGGGTAGCCGACATCGAGCTGACATCTCCAGATACTGTCTGGCTGTCCGATAACCGAAGCCTCAAAAAACTTCATTTCACCGGAGATACCTTCCTCGTCGTGGAAGAATACTTTTCCGGACAAACCATTTCCGGCGCCGATTTTCGGGACACCCTTGCGGTCGTTACTAGAAGGGGCATTTTGCAGGGTTTTGTGGAGCTTTACAACCGCGCGGACGGTGGTTTCACCCATGTTGCTACCTTCGATTCGAGCCGCTTGTGGTATGTCTGCGATGCCCAGTTTGCCGACAACCGCGACGACATCATTTACGTCCTCGGCGGAAGCCCGAATCTCGGCGTTGACGGCGATTTCTACGCCCTTCACTACGACGGCGACTCTCTATATCGAGCCGCGGGACACAAATTCAACGGCGTTCCCGGAGGACTCGCTCAGACTTTTATAATGAGCATGGATTCCCGCAACGACACGGTTTATCTCGCCACCATGGCCGCGGTTGCTTGGGGAGAAACACCCCTCGGAACGACATGCCCGGCTATCGACGGCAATTTTCTGCCGGATTCCATGCCGATAATCGCCAACTTCATTCCGGGGCTATGGTTTTTTGATGTCGCCCTTCACGACGAACTGCCAGCGCTGGCAATCGGTTCCGAATGGCTTGGTGTTCTATGGACGGACATATCCGATTTTTCCGTTCGGGACGACACAATCCGCACATACCCAACCGGCGGATGGGGACAGCATTCCTACCTCTACGGCGGCGACACCCTTTTCGTGGCGATGGAGGGCTACGGTGTAGGTATCTTCGATGTTCGCGACAAATCCACTCCCCAATTCGCCGGAAGAATCCCCGGAAGTTTTTGTCACGATATAGGTTTTCTCGATTCTATAGCGATCGTCTGTAAAAGCGCAAAATTTGAATTCCACAACCTCGCTCCATGGTGGCGCGGTGGAGAAATTGAACGAATCGACACCTTCGCAGTCCCCCTTGTTTTCGGCGAGGTTCACTCATGCCTGAGCGTCTCGATTATGCGAACCCCCACGGATACCCTTCTGATACTTCCAATCTACGACGACGGAATCAACATCATCGACCCGCGCGATATTCCGGGGGCTTATGCCCGTGCGCACTTTTTCGACAATACATCACCGATAAAAGTCTTTTGCGAGAACGATACGATGTTTATCCTCACAGCGGACACTTTTTATGTCGTCCGATATTTAGGCGACACACTGGAACATATTTTCCAAATGCCCACCGGCGGTGATGCCACAGGCTTCTGCAAAGAAGGAGCCTTTACATCGATTACCCAAAGGAATAACGGCATCCGATGGTTTGACTGGGCCGGAGATACTCTAATCGAACGCGGAAGCTGGGATCCATGGGGCTTCTGCATCGATTCGGAGTTTTTCGACAGCCTGCTCTATGTCGTTTGCGCGGGGGAGGGGCTTTTCATCCTCGATATCGAGGATTATCCGGAAATAGACACCCTCGCCAATTATCCCGGTTCTCAGGGTTGGGAGTTCCTTCAATACGGCAGTCAGCATGTCCATTTCGGCCCGGACAGCACGATATATCTGGCCGATTACCACGCCGGAGCTTACATATTAGAGCCATTCCACCGAGGCAGTGTGGGATTGAAAGAGATTTCGCCGAAGATGCTGGGAAAGATTTCTATTTCGTCATATCCTAACCCGTTCAATTCATCGGTAACAATTTCCCTCGACGTTGTAGGGGCGGGTCTTGCGCCCGCCCGGGTGGAGATTTACGATGTGAATGGACGCTTATTACATGTCATTTCGAGGGAGGGCTTTCAGCCCGACGAGAAATCTCCTACCTATCCACAAGAGATTTCTCGACAAGCTCGAAATGACACGAAAAGCGAATTTATCTGGCGCCCCGACGAATCCATTCCCTCCGGCGTTTATCTAATCCGTGCACGTTTCGATTCATGGTCGTTGAGTGGAGCCGAAACGATTGTGGCAACCAAAAGAATCGTGTATCTGAAGTAGCTTGAACACCATATCATTGCGATGAGATGTCCCGAGCCTTGCTGACAGGCCGTCTGGGTCGAGGGGCGCAAGCCGACGAAGCAATCTTTATAGATACTAAAAAAAGTTTGCTTCGGGCTAAGGCCCCCAGACGGGCTCAAGCGCTCGCAATGGCTGGGTGGTCGAAAAGATTGCAACGAAATCGTAAATATCCCCCCTCAATTATTCCCAGACGTAATTAATTCTGGATTGTTAAGCTTTTTCGATTATATTGTCGAAAACCAACGGAGGCACAAATGAAATATTCGCCAATTTTGCTCGTGATTCTACTTTTGCCGTCCCTTTTCGGAGGTTCGATTTCCGGCACTATCACCAACGCCACTACGGTCGATGGCATGATGCTGGTCGTGGCGGCATTACACGCCGGAATCACCGACCTGACATCCGCGCCCACCCATTTCGGTTTCTTTCCGGAATTCCCTTACGACTATACGATTACAAACGATGCTATCACGAGCATGAACTTCTACTTCCCCGTAGCATATATGCCCCGCGGTATTCTGCCGGCTTCAGGAGACCCTTTTGGAGCGAGGCTTTTCCCGCCGGTCATTCCTATGGGCGGTGTGGCTACCGGCGTCGATCTCACCCTCTTCTCATCAGGCAATATCGGCGGCAACATCAGTTATTCCGGGCCTTTCGATAAGGTTCATGTAAACGTTTACGATTATTATTCCTTTCCTGAGCCAGTCCTCGAATCTACCCATCGAGTAGGTTCCAGTTCGTATCTCCTCGAAATCATCCCCTCCGGCCCGAAAAGGGTGCAGGCCTTTGACGACCTCAACGGCAACGGCACTTTCGACGACGGCGAACCCAACGGATTTTACGAAATGCCTTTCATCGGTATCGATATCGTTTTGGTTACAGGTAATATTTCCGGATCGGGAATCAACATCACCATTCAACCCGCAGATATCGAGGAGAATGATATCGAAAAGCCCGGCGAGATAGCCATTTACGCCTACCCGAACCCGTTTAACTCGGCGGTAACAATCGCCCTCGACGGCGCGGGGGAATGCGATACGCCCCTATGGGTAGAGATTTACGATGTGGCCGGGCGTTTGGTGAATATCCTAAGCCAGCCGGTCACTGAGCTTGTCGAAGTGCCGGGCGTGTATGCAGTGTCCAGCGATGTCAATGCAAAACTCCCTTCGACCCAGACGGGCTGTAAGCAAGGCTCAGGGAGAGTATTTGCCTGGCAACCCGACAAATCCCTCCCCTCAGGGGTATATCTAATCCGTGCGGCTTTCGATGACGGCTCCGGCGCTGTTTCCAGAAAAATCACTTATCTGAAATAGATACAGGAAATTATCGCCAGAGAAAAAACTCCACGGGCGAGCAAGGTCAAACATCGTGTATTCTGGGGAGCGCTAAACGGGAATCGCGCAATTGTTTAGCGAATACCCCGCATGCCGGAGTTCTGAAATTATGAAAGGAAAAGAACTCTTTCCATTTGCCGTTTATTTGTTCGCGCTTCTATGCATGCCGGTTTTCTCGGCTGTTTTCAACTTCAGAGATTACAATATCCCCCCAGATTTCGACGGCAACATGAAGGCCGAGGCCTGCGACATCGACCTCGACGGCGATATGGATATCGTAACAGCCTGCATTAACGACGCCGTGCGGATTTATGTCAACACCGGCGAAGATATCAACGCCGACGGGTTCCCCGAGTTCGTCTTCGAAGATTACCGAACGGATTTCGTGATGCCAGATGTCGATTCCATGGCGACATCCCTGTGCATCCTCCACGCCAACGACGATTCATTTCCAGACATCTACATCGGCGCATGCCGAAACTGGGGGCACGGCGGAATAGATAATGCCCTTCTCATCAACGACGGCACGGGATATTTCACCACCTCGCGAATCTCTTTCCCGCCGAAACATGACCGCACCCGCGATGTTGTCACAGCTGATTTCAATAGCGACGGTCTCGACGATATTCTGGTGGTCAACGGCTCCCGGTCGGGTTCCGCGCCCGTGCCGGATTTGAGCTATGTTCTCATAAACAGCGGAATTCTCGATGGCGAGGGGCTTTATCAATTCATCTATCCGGGGGACAGTTCTGCCTTATCCCATTGGGTCTGGAGCGATTCCTTCGTCTCAAATGGCGCGGTAGTGCTCGATTACGACGCCAACGGATTCGACGATGTCCTCCTTCTGAACGAGGGCGAAAGCTGTGCATTGTTCCTGAATTTCTGCCCCGAAGTCGGCGAAATCCCGGTCTTTCGAGATTCAACCGCAATTCTACCTCCAGAACTTCGCGAAAGCCGCTCCTACTTCTGCGGCACTGCCTCGGATCTCGACCTCGACGGCCGAACCGATTTTCTCGTGTCGCCATACGACGGCACGATTTTTCTCTTCATGCACGATGGAAGCGGCTACTCTTTAACCCCCTTTTCATCGACTCTGCACGGTTTTCGAATGGATATCGCAATTGCCGACATCGACGGCGATACTTACCCGGATATTCTTACCGGAGAGCAGATAGTCGGCCTCTACACAAACTCGCCCATCTCCCCGGGGAATTTTGCCGAGAGCACATTCAGCCTTATCGACGACAACCACAGCAGGGAACTATACACTGTTTTCGACCTCGCGATAGGAGATTTCGACGGCGACACTCGCCCGGATATATTCGCGTCTTGCAGTTACGAACAGAACCGAATCTACTTTTCGCGAATGGGGCATCTCCGCAACGGCACTATGTCCCGCTACCCCGCCGACGCCTCCGACGACTACCAGATTTACCCCATCGACATCGACATCGACGGCGACCTCGATATCTTCTTCGGCGGACGCGGCGATTCAATACATTTCTACGAGAATGTCGGGGACAGTTTTGTCGTCCGAAATTCAAATATCAATAATCAGGGATGGGCTAACCACAACGATTCAAGAGTTCGCGGGTTCGCTTTTGCCGACCTTACCGGCGACGGTCTTCTGGATTTCGCAGTATGCGGCCGCGATGCCGATAATATCGTCATCAATACCCATATTTATGTCAATATCGGCTCCAATGAATTTCGCGACAGCACAAGGCTAAACATCCCGTGGCTGACAGACCCCCAGGGCAAGGACATCTTTTTTGTTAAAGCCAACGCCGACGAAAGGCCGGATATCCTCCTCCTCTCGGCAAACGCCGACCAGGACGAAGTTTACATCAATCAGGGAGACACCGACGGCGACGGCGTGGATAATTTCACAAGACTCGACACCGCCCTGCCCTCCCTTCCCGGTTTCAGCGGAATGAGTGATGTCCGCGACATCGACGGCGACGGTTTCCACGACATCATCGTCTCGAAAAATAACATCCTCGGCACGCAAAACCGACTGCTTATAGCCAACGGCGACGGAACCTATTCCGACTCGACGCTTACAATGCTTCCGCCCTCAGCTATTGTCGATGACAACACCTGGGCTGTCCGTTTCGGCGATGTCAACGGCGATGATTTCGCGGATATCCTCGTCATTAATAACATGCAACAGAACCGCCTCTATATTTACGATTCCGGGGCGAGACGTTTCGCAGACGCCACCGATTCACTTCCCGACGATTCCCACTTGCCGAATTCCGACGCAAAATTCGCCGACATCGACCTCGACGGCGATATGGACATTATTCTTGTAGTGAACACCGAAGACGCGACCTGGGACTGGCACGGACGACATCCCTATATTTACATCAACACAGGCCATGGTCGGTTCGAGGATTCGACATCGGCCTACATCTCGGAAATCGGGTCGCTGAATGAGATTAACTGGTCGATAGGTGTGGGCGATTTCGATCTCGACGGCTACCCCGATTTCGCAACTCAAGCCGACGGCCAAAGCCGCCTCTGGTGGAACGACTATTCGGAATACGTCGCCATCGCGGAACTATCGCCGATCGCGAAACCGGAGGCATTTGCCATTTCCGCCTATCCCAACCCGTTTAATTCGGCTGTAACCATCGCCGCCCCGGCGGGCGCGGAGGTAGAGGTGTTCGATGTGAATGGACGGATGGTCGCGGTTGCTGAGCCTGTCGAAGCAGGAGCGGGTTGGTTAACCAATGACACTTCGACAGGCTCAGTGTCCGTATTTGCCCCCCTTAAGAAGGGGAGTCAGGGGGGTTCTTATATCTGGCGTCCCGCGCCATCCCTCCCTTCCGGTGTTTATCTCGTGCGGGCTTCGGCGGGCGGTCGAGGAGACCTCGACTTTACGGGGAACGTTGCGACGGCGCGGGTGGTGTATCTAAAATAGCGCAAATTTCCCTGCCATTGCCTTGCCATCAGTTGAAACCGACGGCATGAGAATTGTCCTCATTGCCCTTCGGTTTATCTAAGAGAACCGATCATTGTTATAATCGCCATCGAAAATCTAACAATAAAACAATGGCAAATTCGTGCTGTTTCATTAGATTGTATCTCAATAGGAGAATTGTCCTTGATGAGGTTAATCCAAGAACATAATTACAATCATGACATGAGTATGTTAGTTCAACAATAACAGAAAATTTCTTGGAATCGACTAAAAAATCGGAGTTTCACACTTGACGAGTAGGAGCTGGATACCGTATATTTTCGCTGGAGTGGGAGCTTTGGCTATCGCGTCGCTGGCGGTTTTTTCCGCGCCGATGGTGCTGGTTCGGTTCACGGTGTTTTTTCTAATTTCCTTTTTTGTAATAACGGCATCGATTTACATGAGTTTTGTCGGACCTGACCGCTTTCGTTATAGGCTAAAAGACTGGGACGACAGGTCGAAGAATATCGTCCCGAATTATGACCGGGATAAGTTCAACATAGTCCTCGATACTCACAGTCATACTCGCAACAGTCCCGACGGCGCATTGACCCTGGAACAGAGCATTGCATATCACAAGGCTGTCGGTTTCAACGCCACAGTGATAACTAATCACAATCTCGTAACCCATTTAGATGAGATAAAGAGGCTCAATAAGGTAAACGACGGCGAGTTTCTGCTTATCCCCGGAATGGAGTGGACGACTGGGCGTATTCATATGTGTTTCATCGGCATAGATGGATGGAGCACCGATTCGATTCCCTATAACCCCACCGACGCACAGATTCGTTCGGCAATCGACGAAACTCACGCGCGGGGTGGGGTGGTAACCGTATGCCACTACCCGTGGAGCACATGGGGATATTACCCGCGAACCCATGACCACCCGACTCGGGAGCAGGTTTACGACTGGGGCGCGGATTTCATCGAGGTGGCTTGCTGGGACGACGACAAGCTTCCCATCGACTATGCCAGCTACACCTTTGTCAACAGTCCTACGCGTCCGAATATCGGACCCTGTTGCGGAACTGATGTTCACGAGCCATACACCGCGCAAATCTGCGGCTGGACGGTATTGAACGCCAGGGATATGACTATCGAATCGGTGATGGATGAACTTCGCAGACATCGCACCGAAGCTCTCCTGCTTTCCGAGGGCAAGCCGTATCCTTTCAAGCATCGACGGAACACGCTTCAGATTGTTTTTGCGCCACTGGTGGGTCTTGGGCGGGCTTTCCGCAGGGTTCATCTCGGGGGGAACAGCACGAATGTGGAATCCGCCGCCATAGCCGCATGGGTTGGATGGATAGAGACTCTATTCGTCATTTTCGAGCTACTGCGGGTTACTATTCGATGAATTCGCGGGGTGAAGTTGATTTGACAATATTCTGACGCACCGATTGCAACAACTTTCATCATCGATAAAGAAAACCGCCCGCCCTCTATCGAAAAAGGGGCGGGTGGTTTGTTTACGAGGCTTAGGCGATTGGGACGCTTCGTCAGTCAAGCTCGCTCGTGCAGTTAGGGCAACGGGTGGCTTTGATGGATATTTCCGTAAAGCAGAACGGGCATTCCTTAAGAGTCGGCTCAGATGGCGGTTCCTCGGCCTTTTTCCGTTTCATTTTATTGAAAGATTTGACCACGCCGAAAATTGCTAGGGCGACAATCAGGAAATTCACGATGGTCATTACGAAAGCGCCGTAATTTATGGTTACAGCACCTGCGGCCTGAGCATCTGCCAGAGTCGCATAGGGCCTTCCGATTTCCGGGCCTGCCTTCAGCACTGAAAATAAATTAGCGAAATCTACATTGCCGAGGAGGAGTCCTATTGGTGGCATTATGACATCGGCCACGAGGGATTTGATTATCAGCCCGAAAGCCCCGCCGATAACCACCGCGACGGCCAAATCGACCACATTGCCCCGGCTGATGAACTGTTTGAATTCTTTGAACATTATGGCTCCCTAAAAGAGGTTATAAGTGAACCCAAAGGCGAGAATCTCGCTATGGCGGCCCTTCAGGTCGATTTCCTTGTCGTATAAAAGCTGGATTCTCAGATTCACCGCGAGATGTTCAGTTATATTCGCGGAAAATCTGTTTTCCCAGTTGATGTCCGGGGCTTTCCAATAATCCGCCTGAGGCGTTCCTTCAAGTTCTTCCGATTCGGAGCTGAATATGGCCTTGAAAACTCCCAGTTTGCTCGAATATTTAATACGATTATCGGCAAGGGGGAGCCTGAGCTCTGTCACCCATTCCACACCGCCGTCGTTGATAGTTCGAGTTTCATATTCGTCCGGTGCGGTCATGACATCCCGGTCGATATCCTGGCGGACACCAAAACCAAACCTGCTTGTGAGCTCGCGATGTTCATTCTTGAAAAAGACACGAGCGATACCTGCACTCTCGGTGAGCTTCAACGGGTTGAAAAGCCGTTTGTTGTCCGCGACTCTGCCGTCGAGGAACTGGCTTTCCAGCTTGACCGCGGCGTAGGGATCGACGAAGGTCTCCAGTGTAAATCTGCCCACGGATTCCAGCTCGATTAGGTCGTCGGATTTCTGAGGGATACGCCAATTTTTCGTTGTTACGTCCTGAGAATGAGTCTGGCCGAAGGATAGTTTGACCGTGTTCTTGTTGTGGAACCACTCATTCATCTGTTTCTGAAGAAGAATATCGGAGCTGGCAACCCAGTTGATAGCACCAGCGTCGCCGCCCTCCCAATTTTCGCTGAAATTGCTCATGCTGAAATTGAGATTAAGCCCCATGGATTTTTCCCATGGCCCGCTTTCCGCGGCAAACACGATGCCCGCAAGAATAAGGACTGCAATTAAAATGTTTCTTCGCATGCTCTCTCCTTTGCTGAAAAGTATATTTATTGAAACAAAGATAACGTTCAAGAGCATTTGAAACAACATCATTTTTCGAGTGGAAAAACTTCCCAACAAAAAGCTTGCATTTTTGTTTTCAGTTCATTACATTGTGGATTGCTTTTTGGCCGACAGCTCGGTCATGACAATAACTCGCGCCCGTAGCTCAGCTGGATAGAGCGCCGGACTACGAATCCGTAGGCCGCAGGTTCGAATCCTGCCGGGCGCGCATTTTTGAAAAGACTACGAATCCGTAGGCCGCGTGCATTATCTTATTTTTTTTGAAAGCTCTTTGAATGGATATCGAAAGGGACATACGATTTATGGAGGAGGCTTTATCTGAGGCCCAATCCGCCCTCGGCAGGGGGGAAATTCCGGTTGGATGTGTGGCTGTTATCGACGGCGAGATTGTTTCCCGCACGGGGAATGACCGCGAAAATAGCTTCGACCCTACAGGCCACGCCGAGATTATAGCTCTTCGCGAATCCGGCGCGAAAACCGAAAGCCGCGTTCTGACCGATGTTACGCTCTATGTTACCCTCGAACCATGCCCTATGTGCATGTCCGCTATTATGATGGCGCGAGTTGGCCGTCTTGTTTACGGCGCGTCCGATTCCAAACTCGGCGCCGTCAAATCCCGATGGAATCTTCCCAACGAACCAGCTTTCGGACACTCTTTGAGAGTAACTTCGGGGGTTCTCGAAAACGAATGCGCCGATATTCTTCATCGGTTTTTCGAACATGCCCGGAGAAAATGACTTTCGATATTCGTTTTTTTAAATTTTGCTAAAGGAGAGGTGGCCGAGCGGCTGAAGGCAGCTGCCTGCTAAGCAGTTATACGTGCAAGCGTATCCCGGGTTCGAATCCCGGCCTCTCCGTTTTAAAGCTCGTAAGAGGTTGTTTTATCAACTAGATTAGGAAAGCGTGAGCAGTTTGGATTTGAAACGAAAATTGCGCCGAGGCATCACGCTTGGAATCCAATCCTATCCGAAGATGCTTATCTAAAGGGATTTTCGTTACGATTCCATTTTTGTTCTTCGTCCTCCTTTTTACGGTTTGAAAAATTTGCCCCATTAGCTCAGCTGGCAGAGCAACTGACTCTTAATCAGTGGGTCGGAGGTTCGAATCCTCCATGGGGTAAAATTTGCGGAAAACGCCGACCATTCGTGGCCGGCGTTTTCTTAATGTCTAATGATTAAATCCTAATAACTAATTTAGACAGGGGGTGAGTCATTTCGAGAAGTCGTTACTCGGCCCCCAGTAATTGCCAGGGCGATAGCCCATGGCAATCTTTCTCATTACCATAGGAGATTTCTTCGCCGGGCATTCGACTTCTCTTCGAAAAGCACAAGACATCGCCTCGAAATGACGGGGAAATCCGGGCTACTTCAGGAACACTACGCGCTTCGTCTCCGATTTCCCGTCGGCAAAGAGCGCTCGCACAAGATAAACTCCCGATTTTACACTCTCATCGGGCGACCATTTCCATGATGTGCGCGAACAGCCGCAGGAATACTCCGCTACCAACCTGCCCGACATATCGACAATCTCGATTTTCGCCCGCGCCGGAACAGAAATCGCGCAGGCCGAATTGAACGGATTCGGCGAAACTGTAATTTCTATCATCTTCGGCGCAGTTTGAACGTCGATTTCCAGAGGCCCCGGTATCGGCCCTTCCCGCTCCGTGCCGGGAATGACTCCCTCCGGTCCGGTCAGGTAGAAAGTGAAGGTCGCGTCTTCGCAAGGACCGTCGAGTTCCACTACGAATTCGCCCCCTTCGCCCGGCATCATAGCGCCTCCGGGAGGGGCGTCCATTTCCACGAAGCTGTTTGGCAGGGCATAGCGAAGCGTCCATCCTGGAGGGCCGGAAGCTCCGACTATCTGGCAGGGCATGGAAACGCTGAAATGGAAATCCGTAATCTCGACCGGCGGCTCACCATCGTTGAAGACGAAAATCTGCAGAACGAGAGGATCGTCGCTGACACGGACGATTTCGATTTCGATACCCCATAACGGCAACGTGCTCAAGAGCATCAGGATTAATACGATGAGGTTCTTTTTCATTTTTCCTCCTAAGTTAACATCAGGCACTACTACAATAATAATATAGAAAGGACTCATAAAGCAAGCTTTTTTTAAAAAAAGCCTTCCGAAATTCTCGGAAGGCTTAATGTATAAAGGTATTTAATAGAAATTAATCTATCAGTCTGTGCCGAACATCCTCGTAGCGGCGGATTGTGCCCGTTATCACTTCGTCGGGCAGGGAAGGGGGGTCTCCCTCGCCGGTGAACCCACTATGCGCAAGCCAATCGCGGACGAATTGTTTGTCGAAGCTGTCTTGAGGTGAGCCCGGATTCCACTCTTGAGCGTCCCAGAAACGGCTGGAGTCGGGGGAAAGCATCTCATCGATCACGCATAGCTCGCCGTCGATAAATCCGAACTCAAATTTCGTATCGGCGATGATAATTCCGCGAGAAAGGGCATAAGTAGCCGCGCTGTCATAGATTTGGAGGCTCAGCATACGAAGACGGTCGGCAAGTTCTTTACCTATTATATTAACCATTTTGTCGAAGGAAATATTCTCGTCGTGCTCGCCCTGTTCCGCTTTGGTCGATGGCGTGAAAATTGGTTCGGGCAAGCGGTCGGATTCTACGAGGCCTGTGGGAAGAGCAATATCGCAGACTGTGCCGAATTTCCGGTATTCTTTCCACCCGCTTCCGGCAAGATATCCGCGCACAACGCACTCGATATCGACGCGGTCGGCTTTTTTGCAGAGCATCGTTCGGCCTTCGAGCTGATCGCGATATGGTTTTAACTCATCAGGAAAGGCCTCGAAATCCGTGGTGATGAGATGGTTCGGCACAAGTTCTCGTGTCCGCTCGAACCAGAAATTGGACATCTCCGTCAAAACTACGCCTCTGCCGGGAATGCCGTTGGGCATGATGACGTCGTAAGCGCTCAGCCGGTCGGTAGCTACCAGCAGGAGTTTGTCGCCAAGGTTATACAAATCTCTAACCTTGCCGCGAAAGTCCGGTTCTCTGCCGATGTTGGTCTGCAAAACTTCCTTGTAATCCATTATTCTTCCTCCTCCAGTGGAATATCGATTCTTTCGATCGATTCCGCTTTGCCGTATTTGTCTATATCGATAACGACACCTTGAAGCCGTATGTTTCCCTCGGCGGGAGAGAAGCGGACGTTTCTGCCCGACAGCAAAAATTCCATCCCAAGTTCCGGCTTTACTCCGATAACTGAATCGTGAGCACCGGTCATTCCGGCGTCGGTGATAAAAGCCGTGCCTTTTGGCAAGACTTGATTATCGGAAGTTTGGACATGTGTATGAGTCCCCACCACAGCACTGACATGGCCGTCAACATAGAACCCGAAGGCCTTTTTTTCCGATGTCGCCTCGGCGTGGAAATCAACAAAAATAAATGGAGTGATTTCTTTCAGACGTACGATTTCCGCCATGGATATTCTGAAGGGGTCGTCGATGCATCGCATAAAAACACGTCCCTGAGCGTTCAGAACGGCTAATTTATCGCCGGCGTCAGTCTCGAAAATAAGGCTTCCTCTGCCTGGAGTTCCGGGGGGGAAATTGATTGGCCGGACGATGTTCATATCACTTGTTACAACCTCGTCCGCTTCGGACCTGTCCCAGATGTGATTTCCAGTTGTGATGACGTCGATTCCGTAGCGAAAAAGTTTTTTGGCCAGATTGATTGTTAAGCCGAACCCGCCCGCGATATTTTCTCCGTTTGCGATTACAATATCTGGATAATGGTCTTCCACGACTACGGCAAGAAGGTCGTGAACAGCATCTTTGCCCGGTTTTCCGAAAATGTCGCCTATAAATAAAATTCTCATAATTACCGCTCTTTCTGTCGAGATTGAAAATACGGGTTGGAACTCTCAACCGCAACCGCTTTTTCAAAATAAAAAAACGGCGCTCGAAAGCGCCGTTCTGTTATCGTATTGGATTGCTGTTATTTAGCGTAATCGACCGCCCGTGTTTCGCGGATTACGGTGATTTTTATCTGCCCAGGATATTCCAGTTCGTCCTGAATTTTCTGAGCTATCTCGGACGCCATAAACTCCGACGCCTGATCGTTCACTTCGTCCGGGACGACCATGACACGGATTTCTCGGCCAGCTTGAATCGCATATGACTTTTCAACGCCGGCGAAACCGTCTGCGACTTTTTCGAGGCGTTCGAGTCTCTTGACGTAATTTTCGAGAGTCTCGCGCCGTGCGCCCGGCCGAGCCCCGGAGATAGCGTCGGAAGCCATGGTGATGATTGTATATGGCGTTTCCGCTTCGACATCGGCGTGGTGCGCAAGGATTGCGTTGAGGACGATAGGTCCTTCGCCGTGTCTGCGGGCTATTTCGTGGCCAAGTTCGGTATGAGTGCCTTCCTGCCCTCGGTCGATGGCCTTTCCGATGTCGTGCAGAAGACCGCATCGGCGTGCTGTAGTAGGATCGAGTTCCAACAAGTCCGCGATGTGCGCCGAAAGGTGGGCGACCTCGATGGAATGTTGAAGGACGTTTTGTCCATAGGAAGTTCTATATTTGAGACGTCCCATAAGTTTAACCAATTCGGGGTCGATGTCGTGAATGCCGACTTCGAAACAGGCCTGGTCTCCGGATTCGCGGATTATAACGTCCATCTCCTTTTCAGCTTTTTGAACCGTTTCCTCTATTCTCGCCGGGTGGATTCTGCCGTCGAGAATGAGTTTTTCAAGAGCGATTCTGGCCACTTCCCGGCGAATTGGGTCAAAGCCGGACAGGATAACGGCTTCCGGCGTGTCATCGACAATGACATCCACACCTGTGGCTATCTCGAAAGCCCTGATATTACGGCCTTCCCTGCCGATAATGCGTCCCTTAAGTTCGTCGCTGGGCAAGCTGACAACGCTGACCGTCGATTCGACAGTAGTGTCCGCGGCGCAACGCTGAATCGAGTCGATAATAATTTGACGGGCTTCGCGTTCTGCGTTGGCTTCCGCTTTTTCACGGATGTTGCGGATTATCTTGGCGGCGTCCGCACGAGCTTCCTGTTCGAGATTCTGGATTAGAAGCTGTTTGGCTTCCTCGGCGCTCATTCCGGCGATACGTTCGAGCTGGCGGTTCTGACGGTCGAAAAGTTCGTCGAGTTCATTTTGCTTCTGGCGGATTTGTTTCTCCTCCTGAGCGAGAAGACGTTCGCGGGCTTGAGCGTCCCTGTCTTTCTTGCGAAGGAGGTCCATTTTGCGCTCGATGGAGGATTGCTTTTCGGTGAGCTTTCGTTCTTCGCGTCGGATTTCGTTGTGTTTAGTCTGAGTTTCGCGTTCGAATTCCTGCTTCATCTGAATCAGTTTGTCTTTTGCGGCCAGATCGGCTTCTTTCAGCTTTATGACCGTCTTGTGTTCAGCCTCCTCGATTATTTGTTTAGCCTTTGCTTCAGCGTCGCTAATTCTATTTTTGCCGGCTCTCCTGACCATGGCCAGGCCGATAAAATATCCTCCGGCTATACCGGCAAATAGTCCGATAATTATTCCAATTATCCATTCCATTAGTAGCTCCTCTCAATTTATGTTTAACCTTGCCATCCCCTAAAAACCGTGCGGTTCGGGCGTAGGATTCAAAAAATAAGTGCGTTCCTAAAAATGAGCAAACCCACCGAAGTCCCCAAACGGGGATCGGTGGGCGGATAGCCGGATAATGCGCTTGTCGCTACTCGCCTATGGCCGAGGAGATTTTTTCGGTCAGCTTTTTGGCGCGTTCTTCGATTTCTTTAACGGAAGAAGTGTCCTGGAGTTTTGCGCTGAAGAGTTCGTCGGTAATGTTCATAGCGGCCAAAACCGCTACCTGAACAGGGCTTGACGACACACCGCTTTTGTCTATCTCGGTCATTTTGTTATCGACATATCGTGCTACCTCTTCGACGTATTCCTTATCCTTGGAACTTCGAATGGAATATTCCTTGCCGTAGATGCGCACTTTTATCGTTATTTTATTTTGTGGCTCGTCTATCATCCGCTATCCGCGTTTAACGGTGCTAAGATCCGACGACCTCATCGACTTTACTGAGAAGGGCTTCGACCCTGCTCTTGATTTCCGTCTCGTGTTCGGCGACGGATTCTTCTTCTTTGACTTTGCTTTCCAGTTCTTCCTTCTCCGCCAAAACTCGATCCTTTTCTTCTCTGACTTCTTGGATTCTAGTTTCGAGTCGGTGGTTAGCCTCGATGAGTTCGCGTTTTTCTTCTTTTAGCTTAATTATGTGGTTTAGAAGCTGATTTATCTTGTCTTCTAGAGCCTGAAAGTGCTCCAAGTTCATGTATCCTCCTTGACGAAATACTCGAAATAACCCGTATTATTTTTATACATTATAGGGCTTTAGCCTATCTTGCGCAAGAAAAAAATTAACTTTTCCGAAAAAAAATATTCGAGGTCAATTTCGAGGTTTGGATAAAAAAGGAACCGCCGGTGTTGGCCGGCGGTTTCCTTTTAGTTCGGGGTTGCAGTTACTATGATCCCATAAGTTCGGTTTCATTGCACTTGCAGACCTTTTCCATTTTTTCGGAAAAGCGCCAGGAACCTTTTGAATCGTCCTGTTCCGCGCGGATAATCTTGATTACCCTTTTGACCGTTTCGCATTCCGGGCATACTTCGCCTCTGGGGCCGGTGCCTTTGGATACTTTATCCGCAAATGTCCTTTTCTTCTTGCCCATTATTCATGCCTCCATATTTGATATTTCATTTTAGATTTTCTCTCAAGACCGCAACAAAATATATTTCGACACCCCCTTTGTCAATGTTTTTATCGAACTTAGTGAAAAAAATTATGTTTTCCAAAAAAATAGCTTGACATCTGGAGGGTGAATGCATTTATTTGGCAAGTCTATACCGGCGACCGGTGTAGTGCTCGCCGATGTAGCTCAAGGGTAGAGCAGCGGTCTTGTAAACCGCAGGTTGAGGGTTCGATTCCCTCCGTCGGCTGTTTGACAAAGCTTTTGGTGGGGTTCCCGAGTGGCCAAAGGGAACAGACTGTAAATCTGTCGGCAACGCCTTCGGAGGTTCGAATCCTCCCCCCACCATTATTCTGACTTGCGGGAATAGCTCAGCTGGCTAGAGCGTCAGCCTTCCAAGCTGAATGTCGCGGGTTCGAATCCCGTTTCCCGCTTTTGAGTTGATTGATATTTTTCGGATTGCCCATGTAGCTCAGTAGGTAGAGCACATCCTTGGTAAGGATGAGGTCACCGGTTCAAATCCGGTCGTGGGCTAATTTTGGACGGAGTTTGAAAATGGAATGCCCCAGGTGTTACCGCGAGACAGTTAAGGGCGATTACGAAGGCTATCCGGTATGCCGTTGCGATAAGTGCGGCGGATTCTGGGTCGAAGGCGGGGTTCTCAGAAACATCATCGAGACCCGCAAAGAAATGATGCCTTCCGAAGCCATCGAAGAAGCTCGCAAATGGCATTCCAGTGCTATACCCAAGAGGGAACTTAACGATGAATACCATTGCCCCTCTTGCGGTTCAACATTAAGTCGCGCCGTTTATGGCTACGACACCGGTGTTGTTATTGATAGATGTCCAAACGGATGCGGAATCTGGTTGGACAAGGGCGAATTGATAGCCCTGCAATCTTTTGACGAAGTATGGGACGACGAAGCCCGAAGAATCTTTCGGGAAAAAGGTCTCAGTAGATTATTTGAAAATGAAGACCATAGCGAGGATGAGGTCAAACATGCCCGCGCCGGTATTCTCGGACGGCTTAGCGATGTCCTCATCGATTTTCTCGACAAGGTCTAATAGTTTCAAAAATTAATAGCTATGCGCTAATAGGCTAATAAGGAGGAAAAATGGCCAAAGAACATTTTGAGCGCACCAAAACCCACGTAAACGTGGGAACAATCGGTCACATCGACCACGGCAAGACGACTCTTACTGCGGCTATTACTATGGTGCTTAGCCGTCAGGGCTTCTCGAAAGTCGAGAAATTCGACGACATCGATAACGCTCCTGAAGAGAAGGAACGCGGTATTACGATTAACACCGCTCATGTCGAGTATCAGACAGCGAACCGCCACTACGCGCATATCGACTGTCCTGGACACGCCGACTACATCAAGAACATGATTACCGGCGCGGCTCAGATGGACGGAGCGATTCTCGTGGTGAGCGCCGCCGACGGCCCAATGCCTCAGACCGCAGAGCATGTGCTTCTTGCGAAACAGGTTAACGTGCCGGCTATGGTGGTCTTTATGAACAAGACCGACCAGGTTGACGACGAAGAACTTCTGGATCTGGTGGAACTCGAGGTCAGGGAACTGCTTTCGAAGCATGAATTCCCCGGCGACGACATTCCCATTATCCGCGGCAGTGCCCTCGAGGCGATGAACGCCGGTCTCGACGACTCCAAGCTCGTCGATTCCCCCGAGTTCGCGCCTATTCTCGAACTCATGGAAGCCGTCGATAATTACATTCCGACTCCGGAAAGAGACATCGACAAACCTTTCTTGATGCCGGTCGAAGACGTCTTCTCCATCACCGGACGCGGAACGGTTGCCACCGGTCGTGTCGAGCGTGGCAGAATTAACAAAAACGACAAAATCCAGCTCGTTGGAATCAAACCGACCCGCGAAACGGTCGCTACCGACCTGGAGATGTTCCGGAAGCTTCTCGATTACGCGGAAGCCGGAGACAATGTCGGCGTTCTGATGCGCGGTATCAAACAGGACGAAGTCGAGCGCGGTATGGTTTTGGCGAAACCCGGCTCCATCACCCCGCATACGAAGTTCAAGGCCGAAGTTTACGTCCTCGGTAAGGACGAAGGCGGACGCCACAAACCTTTCTTCACCGGTTATAGGCCTCAGTTCTATTTCCGCACCACCGATGTTACCGGCGAAATCAAGCTCCCCGAGGGACGCGAGATGGTTATGCCCGGCGACAACGTTACCATGGACTGCGAACTTATCTCTCCCATCGCTATGGAAGAGGGACTCCGTTTCGCCATTCGTGAAGGCGGAAAGACTATCGGCGCCGGTGTCGTGCATACGATACTCGAGTAATTATGCCGAGAGACGTCATAATATTAGCTTGCACCGAATGCAAAGCAAAGAACTATACCTGCACCAAGAACAAGCGGATTCATCCGGAACGTGTAGAGTATAAGAAGTTCTGCTCCAAATGCGGCAAGCATACGATGCATAAAGAATCCCGTTAAGCGTTTGTCGCTTACGGTAGATATAGGCCTGTAGCTCAATTAGGCAGAGCACCGGTCTCCAAAACCGGGGGTTGGGGGTTCAATTCCCTCCGGGCCTGAGACATAGGTTGGCGGAGTCCTTTGAGACTCCGCCTTCCAACTAAACTATAATCTGGACTGGCGAAATGTTCGAAAAGATAAAAACTTTTTTGAAAGAATCCTATCAGGAAGCGAAGAAGGTCCGGTGGCCGTCACGTGAGGAACTTACCGGTCTAACAATCGCCGTCGTTATCAGCAGTGTTCTTCTGCTGATTTTCGTAGGCGTAATCGATCAGCTGTTTTTACAGCTGGTTAGATTAGTGTTAGGGTAGGACAGATGGCTAATTGGTATGTAGTTCATACGCTGTCGGGCCACGAACAGAAGGCCAAGCGCTACCTGGAAGCCGCTATCCGCGAAAAGGGATACGAAGATCGTATTTTCGAGATTCTGATTCCGACTGAGGATATTATCGAGATGCGGCAGGGCAAGAGGAAGACAGTCCAGCGGAAGTTCTTTCCCGGCTATATTATGGTTCAAATGGAGGCAACGAAGGAAACTATCGCCCTCGTTAACGGAACTCCAAGTGTAACTGGTTTTCTGACCAGCACCGCAGGAACTCCGGTTCCGGTTCAGGAAGAGGAAATCGACCGAATCAAAGCCCGTGCAGGCGGTATCGATGCGGCGGACCATAAGATCGAAATCCCTTTCTCTATCGGCGATGCGGTCAAGGTTGTCGATGGCCCGTTCCGCGATTTTTCTGGATCTATCTCCGAGATAAATCCCGAGAGGGGCAAGATAAAGGTAATGGTAAGCATCTTCGGAAGGCTTACGCCGGTCGAGGTCGATTTTTTACAGATTAAAGAGGACACGGATTAATTTTTTGACGCACTCTTTCGAATTGAGCGAAAGTCTATCCCGCTTTGGGAGTCCAATTACCACGGAACGCCTTAACCGTGGGAGGATGAAAGGAAAAAAATGGCAAAAGAAGTAAAGACTGTCGTTAAGTTGCAGATTCCTGCAGGCAAAGCGACACCCGCACCACCGGTTGGTCCGGCATTGGGGCAGGCGGGAATCAATATCATGGATTTCTGCAAGAACTTCAATGCACAGACCCAGCAGATGGGCGATTCCATTGTCCCGGTAATCATTACAGTTTACAAGGACAATAAGTTCACCTTTATTACGAAAACCCCGCCCGCAAGCGATTTACTGCGCAAAGCCGCAGGGGTCGCCAAAGGCTCCGGTGTTCCAAACGCAGAAAAGGTCGGAAAGGTTACTCGTAAGCAGGTGAAAGAAATCGCCGAAACCAAAATGCCCGATATCAATGCTATCGACATCGAGGGTGCCATGCGCATCGTCGAAGGAACGGCTCGTAGCATGGGTATCGAGGTTGTGGATTAAGGGGGTCGATTATGCCTAAGCACGGAAAAAATTATAATTCTGCAAGAGAAAAAATAGACCGCGAAAAAGAATATCCCCTGGCCGAAGCTATTCAGCTAATTAAGGAAAACTCATTCGCAAAATTTGACGAGACTATGGACATTGCCGTGAAACTCGGCGTCGATCCGCGTCATGCCGACCAGATGGTCAGAGGAACAGTTGTTCTGCCGTCCGGAACCGGAAAAAGCGTCCGTATAGCAGTTTTCGCTGAAGGCGACGATGCGGAGGCGGCTAAAAAAGCCGGTGCCGATATAGTCGGAAGCGATGACCTCGTGGAGAAAATTCGGGGAGGCGAGATGGATTTCGACGTCGCTATCGCACATCCCTCGATGATGAGCAAGGTCGGAAGTTTAGGTAAGGTTCTCGGGCCGAGAGGTCTTATGCCTAACCCGAAAGCCGGAACAGTTACTCCGAATGTGGCGCAGGCTGTAAGCGAAGCCAAGGCCGGTAAGATTGAATATCGCGTCGATAAGGGTGGAGTTATTCACTCAATGGTCGGCAAAGTCTCTTTCGAAGCCGATGCCCTCGACCAGAATTGCAAGGCTCTAATCTCAGCCCTTCACAGAGCCCGTCCCACATCGGTTAAGGGAGCCTATTTCCGGTCCTGCGTGATTTCTTCTACTATGGGTCCCGGGGTAAAAATCGATTTGTCCGGTCTAATTCAGCAAATTACTAAATAGGAGGAATGGTGCCTAATATTCAAAAAGAGCAAGAGGTTGCGGTTCTGAAAGAACTCCTTTCCTCTAATCATATACATATCGTTACCGACCATTCCGGATTGAGCGTTAAGCAGATCAGCGATCTTCGCGGTAAACTTCGCGAGCACGGCTCTCAGATGAGAGTCGCAAAAAACCGGCTTATCAATATCGCCAGGGAACAAGCAGGACTCGTGTCTATCGAGGAAATCCTCGAAGGCCCCTCCAGCCTGGTTCTTTCGATCGACGATCCCGTTTCGCCCGCCAAAACTCTCAAGAAGTTCATCGATGAATTCGAGATTCCGGCCATCAAAGGCATGATTATCGATAATGTCGTAATGGATGTCTCGAGATTCGACGATCTCGCGTCATTGCCGAGTGTCGATGAGCTGAGAGCCAAGGTTGTTGGTGGAATAGCGGCACCGCTTACCGGATTGGTATATACTTTGTCGGGTCTGTTGCGCGGTTTTGCAGTAGCTTTGAACGCCATCGCCGAAAAGAAGCAACAGAATTAATTTCGTATTTTAAAAACAAATCATAAAAGGAGAACACTATGTGTCCTGAAGACATCAAGCCCGAAATCAACCTGAGCGATAATGCCCAGGCGATTCTCGACGGTATCGAGAAACTTACCGTTATGGAGCTTGCCGATTTGGTCAAGGCTCTCGAAGACAAATTCGGCGTCTCCGCCGCGGCTCCCATGGCTGTAGCCGCCGGTCCCGCCGGTGCGGCCGCCCCTGTGGAAGAGGAAGAAAAAACCTCCTTCACACCGACTCTTGTTGCAGTCGGCGACCAGAAAATCAAGGTTATCAAAGAAGTCCGCGGCGTTACCGACCTCGGCCTCAAAGAAGCCAAAGATTTCGTCGAAGGCTCCTTGCCAGCCGCCATCAAAGAGGACATCCCCGAGGATGAAGCCAAGGCTATCAAAGAGAAGCTGGAAGCTGTCGGCGCTACCGTCGAAATCAAATAAAGATTTCCGAAAAGGATCGCCTCGCTTACGGGGCGGTCCTTTAGAAACCTTCTGCCCGATGTAAATATCGCGGCAGAAGTCGGTATTTTTTGAAACATCCAATCTGTTGTTTTTTTAAGATGTTATGTATCAATGGCTTATGCGGACGCGAGCCGCAGTTTAGGTCCGAACAACCCGGTAACCAGAAGACGGTGAGGTAACCGTGACCCAGAATAACCATATTATTGACTTCACAAAAAATAAGTCAGTAGCCGAAATCCCATATATGCTCGACGTGCAGGTTAAATCCTACGAGAATTTCCTGCAGAAGGATATTCCGCCGGACGAAAGGCGAAATAGAGGCCTGGAAGAGGTATTCCGCAGTGTTTTCCCAATCGAGGATCTTTACGGCAAATACACTCTCGAATACATCAGCTATAGCGTCGGCAAACCCCGCTTCGGAATCGAAGAATGCCGTGTGAGAAACATGACATTCTCCGGAAGTCTCAAAGTCAAGCTCAAACTCATCGAGTGGGAGGGCGAAGGCGAAGCCCGCCGGCTGAAAGAAGCCAGAGAGAGCGAAGTATATCTGGGCGAAATTCCTCTGGTTACCAAATTCGGAACATTCTTAATCAACGGCGCTGAAAGGGTAGTGGTAAGCCAGCTTCATAGAAGCCCCGGAGTGTTCTTCGATGAAAGCGTCCATCCCAATGGCAAACGCCTTTTCTCCGCGAGGATAATTCCTTATCGCGGAAGCTGGATCGAACTGAAATTCGACATCCGCGAGGCGATTTGGGTCTATTTCGATGCAAGGCGCAAAGTCTCCATCGCGACCCTCTTAAGGACCATCGGCTACGATACGGACGCCTCTATAATCGAACTTTTCCACGAAATAAAATCATATAAAGTTCACCCGTCGAATCGCAAATCCGTCCTGGGTAAATTCTCAGCGGATACCATTGCTGAATTCGACACCGGAGTTGTTCATCTGGAAGCAGGCGAAGAGATTACCGAAGACAAATTCAACGCCCTTATCGAAGCAGGCGTCGATTCCATCTCATTCTTCGAGATGGAACCAAAAGAGGTTCCTGTGGTCATCGCTTCCCTAAAAGCCGACCCCACTTCTAATTACGAAGAGGCAGTCCGCGAGGTTTTCGGCGTTCTGAGGCCGGGCGAAGTTCTCGAAGAAGAGGGCATCTCTACCATGCTCGAACAATTCCTCTTCAACGAGAAGAGATACGATTTGGGTGAGGTCGGGCGTTACAAAATAAATCAGCGCCTAAATCTTCATATTCCTATAGAAACTCACTCCCTCACGCGCGACGATTTTCTGGAAATCTCCAAATATCTCATAAAACTCCGCCATGCCAAAGGCCAACTCGATGACATAGACCATCTGGGAGTCAGAAGAAGCAGAAGCGTAGGCGAACTGGTGGAGAATCAGATACGAGTCGGTCTTGCGAGAATGTCGCGGACGGTTCGCGAGCGTATGCGACTTCGCGATGTCGAGACCCTTACACCATCCGATCTTATCAATGCCCGCACGGTTAGCGCGGTTATCAATAGTTTCTTCGGGTCGAGCCAGCTATCCCAGTTTATGGATCAGCACAATCCCCTCGCGGAGCTGACTCACAAGCGTAGACTTTCGGCTCTCGGCCCCGGCGGGTTGTCCCGCGAGAGGGCGGGTTTCGAGGTTCGAGACGTTCATTATACCCACTACGGCCGTATGTGCCCCATCGAGACGCCTGAAGGCCAGAATATCGGTCTTATTACCAGTCTCTCGGTATATGCCCGTATCAACGAATATGGCTTCATCGAAACGCCATATAGAAAAGTAGTAAAGAACAAGGTTACCGATGAAGTAGTCTATCTGACGGCTGACGAAGAGGACAGATACACCATCGCTCAGGCTAATACAGAATTGACCCCCGACGGTAAAATCAAGAATGAGCGGGTTCTTTCGAGATTCCGTGCGGAAATTCTTATGGCGGAACGAAGCAAGATCGATTATATGGACGTCTCGCCGGCTCAGCTTGTGAGTGTTGCGGCGGCCATGATACCCTTCCTCGAACACGACGACGCCAACCGCGCCCTGATGGGCTCCAACATGCAACGTCAGGCCGTTCCGCTGATGGTTACCGAAACGGCAATTGTCGCGACCGGTCTCGAAGAACGCGCCGCGAGAGATTCCGGCGCAGTTGTTACCGCAGACCGCGGCGGCGAAGTTGTTTATATTACTGCGGATGAGATTCATATTCGTCCCGATGAGAACGAGCTTGATGTTTTCGAAGTCGGTCAGGTTGATGTTTACAAATTGCTTAAGTTTGAACGCAGTAATCAGGATATGTGTATCAATCAAAGGCCTCTTGTTCGTGAGGGCGATAAGGTTGCCAGAGAGCAAATCATAGCCGACGGGGCGGCATCAAAAAGCGGACAGGTCGCCCTTGGTAAAAATATCATGTGCGCATTCATGCCGTGGCATGGTTATAATTTCGAGGACGCTATCCTCATATCCGACCGGCTCGTTTCCGAAGACCTCTTCACAAGCATTCATGTCGAGGAATTCGAGCTTCAGGTTCGCGACACCAAACGCGGTTCTGAAGAGCTTACATGTGAACTTCCAAATGTCTCCGACGAAGCTGTGAAAGACTTAGATTCTCGCGGCATCATCCGTGTCGGCGCGGAGGTTGAAAGCGGCGATATTCTAGTCGGAAGAGTTACTCCCAAAGGTGAGACCGAAGCCAGCCCTGAAGAAAGACTCCTTCGTGCGATTTTCGGCGATAAAGCCGGCGATGTTAAGGACGCTTCTCTCAAAGCTCCTCCGGGAATGAAGGGTATAGTCATCAACACTGAGCTACTCGAGCGGAAAAAGTATTCCAAAGCCGCTCGCAAGGAGGAAAAAGAAGAAATCTCCGAATTGGTGGATCAGTATGACATGGTTATCGCCGACATTCGCAAGCGCAGAGACGAGATAATCCGTGAAGCCATTATCGGCAAAAGGGCAAAAAAGATCATATCCCAATCTACCGGAGAACCATTAATTGGGACAGGCAAGAAAATTTCTAAGGCCGCCGCAAACCGTTTAGTCATCGAAGAAGTATCTACCAGATACGATTGGACGGACAATAAAAAGACTAACGAAGAGATCAATACTATACTCAAAAAATCATCCGGTCTTATAGAAGATAAACTCGTCGAACTCAAAATTCGTAAAGATAAGATTATTCGGGGCGACGAACTCGATCCCGGAGTTTTGAAGATGGTCAAAGTTCACGTCGCCATGAAACGCAAGATCACAGTAGGCGATAAAATGGCCGGACGTCACGGAAACAAGGGCGTTATCTCGCGAATCCTTCCACGGGAAGATATGCCGTATTTGGAAGACGGAACTCCCGTGGACATAGTTCTTAACCCCCTGGGTGTGCCTTCTCGTATGAACATCGGCCAGATTCTCGAGACTCACCTCGGGTGGGCACTTCAGAAACTCGGTTATAAGCAGGCATACACACCCGTATTCAACGGTGCTCGAATCTCGGAGATCAAAGAACTGATGGAAAAAGCGGGAATCCCGGAGAGCGGTAAGGTTACCTTATATGATGGACATACCGGCGAGCCTTTCGACAACGTGGTTACGGTCGGCCAGATTTACATGATGAAATTAGCTCACCTCGCCGACGATAAAATTCACGCCCGTTCCATCGGCCCCTACTCGCTGGTTACTCAACAGCCCCTCGGCGGAAAAGCCCAATTCGGCGGCCAGCGTTTCGGCGAGATGGAGGTGTGGGCATTGGAAGCTTATGGCGCCGCTCACACATTGCAGGAAATTTTAACATATAAATCGGACGACGTCCGCGGCCGGGCGAAGATGTATGAATCCATCGTCAAAGGCGAAAATCCGCCCGAGCCTGGAGTTCCCGAGTCTTTCAACGTTCTGATGAAAGAGATGCAGGGGCTTTGTTTGGATGTTCAATTAATCGGAGATGTCGATGAATAGGCTATTACAGCCGATTACATATCGCGTTAACAAGGGAGAAAAAAGTGCCCAAAGGTAGCGATATTCGCGAAAGAAGCGGAATGGATTTCATGGGGGTAAAGATATTACTTGCCAGCCCTGATATTATCCGTTCCTGGAGTTTTGGAGAAGTAACAAAACCGGAAACCATCAATTACAGGACATTCAAGCCGGAAAAAGGCGGTTTGTTCTGCGAAAGAATTTTCGGACCTGTAAAGGACTGGGAATGCTCATGCGGTAAGTATAAGGGCGTCCGGTTCAAAGGTGTGGTCTGCGACAGATGCGGTGTCGAGATTGTCCGCGCCCGCGTCCGCCGGGACAGAATGGGAACTATCGACCTTGCAGTTCCGGTAACCCATATCTGGTATGTCCGCTCCCATCCTTCAAGAATAGGACGGCTTCTGGATTTATCGATTTCCAATCTCGAGGAAATTATCTATTACGAATCCTACATCGTCCTCGATCCCGGAGATAGCGAAGTTACCGGACTAAAAAAAGGCCAGATAATCACCGACGAAGAGTATTACGAGCTGAAGTCCAACAACGTCCAGTTCCGAGCAGAAATGGGCGCTCCGGCTTTGTTCGAATTATTGGTCGGGCTTGACCTCAATGAGTTAGTCAAAGAGCTCCGCGCAGGTATCGAGATAGAAACCAGCGCACAGCGCAAGAAAAATTTGCTCAAGCGGCTCGATGTGGCTGAAAATTTCCGTCAGTCCGGAAACCGTCCGGAGTGGATGGTTCTGAAGGTCGTTCCGGTTATTCCGCCGGATTTGCGCCCATTGGTGCCTCTTGAAGGCGGAAGATTTGCCACCAGCGATCTCAACGATCTCTACCGCAGGCTGATTAATAGAAACAATCGCCTGAAAAAACTTATGGATATTCAGGCTCCGGAAGTAATCCTTCGAAACGAAAAGAGGATGCTTCAGGAAGCTGTGGATGCTCTAATTGATAACGGACGGCAGGGAAGCGCGGTGCGCGGCAAATCCAGACGGCCTTTGAAATCTCTATCAGACAGTCTCAAGGGCAAACAGGGAAGATTCCGTCAGAACCTTCTCGGAAAACGTGTGGACTATTCCGGCAGAAGTGTTGTTGTTGTAGGCCCCGAGCTGAAGCTTCACGAATGCGGTCTTCCGAAATCTATGGCGTTGGAACTTTTCAAGCCTTTCATCCTGAGTAAACTCGAGGAAAAGGGATTCACTCAGACAGTTAAGAGCGCGAAGAAATTCGTCGAAAAAGAAAAGCCGGAGATATGGGACCTTCTCGAAGAAATCATTCGAGACCATCCGGTAATACTGAACCGCGCCCCGACCTTACATAGACTGGGAATTCAAGCTTTCTATCCACGTCTCGTCGAGGGCAAGGCAATACAGATTCACCCCCTCGTTTGTTCGGCTTTCAACGCCGACTTCGATGGCGACCAGATGCCGGTTCATGTGCCCCTCTCTTACGAAGCACAGATGGAAGCCCACAATTTGATGCTGGCTCCAAATAACATCCTGAAGCCCTCCAATGGCGAACCTGTGGCGAGTCCTTCTCAGGATATGGTTCTTGGTTGTAACTACCTGACGAAACTCAGGCCGGGTGCAAAGGGCGAGGGGATGCTATTTTCAAGCCCCGAAGAAGTGATAATTGCATACGACCACAATAAGGTTGCACTTAACGCCCAGATAGCTTGCAGAATACCTCCCCAGGAAGAGCATCTTAGATTTGCCGAAGGGGATTCTGTAAAAGCCGGCGACGAAATCGCTGTTATTCCCAAGTTCTCGCGCGATCCAGACTCCCTTTCCCAAGAAGAACCCTTCGTAATCACGGCTGGCAGAGCTGGACGCATACATTACGGCGAATATGACCCGGACAGATCCATTCTTGAAGTTCAACTTCTGTCATCGACCGGAGAAACGGTTCTTGCAAATATGGAAGTTCCTGGCGTGATGATTTGGACAACCGTGGGAAGAGTTCTTTTCAACGAGGGAATTCCCGATGGAATGCCTTTTTATAATGAGGTAATGAAAAAGAGGTCACTCAGCGATCTTATCGCCCTTAGCTTTAAACGCAAAGGTTTGAAAGCCACTGCTCTCTTCCTCGATGAACTTAAGACTTTCGGATTCGAATATGCAACTCAAGCGGCAATTTCTATCGGTATGGACGATCTAATCGTGCCGTCGGAAAAGCCGGATCTTATCAACGCCGCCCGTAAAGAGGTGGACCAGGTAAATAACGCACGCCAGAAAGGGTTAGTAACCGAAGGCGAGCGATATAACAAAGTCATCGACGTTTGGAACCGTATGCAGGACGAAGTTACGGAAGCCCTTTTCCGCGTTCTACTTCGCACTGATTATGGATTTAACCCTCTCGCCCTCATGGTTGATTCCGGTGCGAGGGGAAGCAAAGACCAGATTCGCCAGCTTGCCGGTATGAGAGGCCTCATGTCCAAACCGCAGAAAAGGCTGACCGGTCAAGAAATCATCGAAACACCGATTCTCTCAAACTTTAAAGAGGGTTTGAGTGTTCTCGAATATTTCATCTCTACTCACGGTCAGAGAAAAGGTCTCGCGGACACTGCTTTGAAAACAGCAGACGCCGGTTATCTTACCCGCCGTCTCGTCGATGTCGCTCAGGATGTTATTATCACCGAACTCGACTGCGGCACAATCCGCGGAGTTGAACGAACTGCTCTAAAAGAGGGCGAAGATATAGTAATCCCGCTTCGGGAAAGAATTCGCGGCAGAGTCGCCGCCGAAGATATATATGATCCCGTTACGGATAAAATTCTGGTCGAAGCGGGCGAAGAAATCTCTGATGAGAAAGCTTTCGAAATCGAAGACCTCGGATTAGAAGTAGTTCATATTCGCTCGGTTCTGACATGTGAATCCCGTCATGGTGTATGTGCAAAATGCTATGGAAGAGACCTTGCTGTCGATAGGACAGTGCAGGTCGGTGAGGCGGTAGGAATTATCGCCGGTGAGTCAATCGGTGAACCCGGCACTCAGCTTACCCTTAGAACTTTCCACATAGGCGGAACGGCAAGCAGAATTTCGGAGCAATCTCAGGTCAGAAGCCGTTACGGCGGTCGTGTGGAGTTCAAACACATCCGCGCAATCGAAGATCCTGATGGTGGAAGCGAAGGAATCGTCCTAAACCGCACCGGCGAAATACTTATCACCGACGACGACGGTATCGAACATGTTTTCAAAGTGCCATACGGCGCCAAGCTTCGAGTGAAACACCGCACAAAGATTGAACCCAGGACTATGCTTTACGAGTGGGAGCCATACATCAACCCAATTCTGAGCGATGTTACAGGGATTGTCGAATATGACGACATCGTCGAAGACAGAACGGCCAAGATGGAAGTCGATGAATCGACCATGACCAAACAACTCATGATACTCGATTTCCGTGATAGAGCTTTGCACCCTAAAATTCTCATCAAGAACGAAAAGGGCAAGCTTCTTGCCTCCTATTCCATGCCCACCGAATCCCACCTCCTTGTGGACGAGGGTGATGAAATCAAGGCCGGACAGCCAATCGCAAAGCTTATGCGGTCCATCTCCAAAACACGCGACATCACAGGCGGTCTTCCCAGAGTTGCGGAGCTGTTCGAGGCTCGTAAACCTAAAGACCCCGCAATCATTTCCGAAATCGAAGGCGTGGTGAGATTCCCTCTGGAGGCATCACGCAAGACCGGAACTAAAGTCGAAGTTATCGGTGTCGATTCTCCAGATGATCTTCGCGGCGAAGTTATCGAGGAAATTAAGGGCGATGAACCGGTTAAGATAGGCCGCAGATTTAGAGTTTCCCTAAAAGAAGGCAAACTCAAAATAGAGCGCAAAAAGAGGAGCAGATACTCCAAAGTCAGCATCGATCCGCGAATCGAACCGGATGGCAGTGTGATTTACGAGCTGACAACAAGTAGGCTGGTTCGGCATCTGCCCGATGGAACCGCTTTCCTTGAAGCCGCACCCCATGTTGGCAGGGATGTTTACGATTACGTCATTCCCCGAGGACGGCATATCCTCGTTCAAGAAAACGACAAAGTTGATGCTGGCCAGAAGTTATGCGACGGCCCGGTTATTCCTCATGACATTCTCCGTGTGCTCGGCGACCGTTCAGTTCAGGAATACTTGCTAAACGAGATTCAAGAAGTTTATCGTCTGCAGGGCGTTTCCCTCGACGATAAACATATCGAGGTCATTGTCCGCCAGATGTTGCGGAAGGTTCGAGTTGAATCTCCAGGCGACACGAAATTCCTAGAGGACGAAGAGGTCGATCGCGGAAAATTCTTCGAGGAAAACCGCAGGATTATCGCCCAGGGCGGAACACCTGCTACATTCGAGCCTCTCCTTCTGGGTATTACGAGGGCGAGTTTGACCCCGGATAGCTTCCTCAGTGCGGCGAGTTTCCAGCAGACCACGAGAGTTCTGACCGAAGCGGCTGTTACAGGCCAAATCGACGAGCTTCGCGGCCTTAAAGAAAATGTCATCATCGGACGGCTCATTCCTGCGGGAACCGGATTTGCAAAATATCGGAGAATTCGGCCCGTGGATAATGTTTCAGAAGAAAACGAAGCAGAAAAAATGCGGAACCTGTTCATCGAAACGCAACCGGATGAATATTATGGTTTTTAAAAAAATAAAAAATATCAAGGAGTAGATAGGATGCCCACAATTAATCAATTAGTGCGCAAAGGGCGTAAGCTTCAAACGAGCAAAACGAAATCCCCTGCGCTCAAGAACTGCCCTCAGAGGCGCGGTGTGTGTATCAGGGTCTATACTATGACCCCGAAAAAGCCGAACTCGGCGCTCAGGAAAATCGCCCGTGTCCGCTTGACGAACGGAATCGAAGTTACAGCCTATATACCCGGCGAAGGCCATAGGCTTCAGGAACATAGCATCGTTTTGGTTCGCGGCGGTAGGGTGAAGGACTTGCCAGGTGTTCGTTATCACATTATCCGCGGTGCTTTGGACGCGACCGGCGTTGACGGACGCAATAGAGGCAGATCCAAATACGGAACCAAAAAGCCTAAATAGAAAGCGCTCCGGCAAATGTTGAATTAAATAGTCCATTTCCGCTGGAACGGGAGTGGACTATTTTTTTCATGCGTTATTTTTTCGAAATGAGATTTTTTCTAGGAGAAAAATCGGTTTCCGACGCTTCTTTGCTTGACACCCTTTTTTATATTCCTATTATACTAAGATTTGCTCTCCGACCGTGGCCCGTTCCGGCGGAGTAGGCAGGTTCCGACGGGCGTTACCGCCGAAACCAGGGAGTTAAAATGGCGAAACGTAGAGTTATTATCATGGGAGCCGCCGGGCGCGACTTCCACAACTTCAACTGCATTTACAGAGACAATCCGGAATACGAAGTGGTCGCATTTACAGCGACTCAGATTCCGGATATCGACGGAAGGGCATACCCGGCAGAATTAGCGGGCAAGCTCTACCCCAACGGAATTCCCATCGTCGCCGAGGACAATCTCGATGAGCTTATTCAGGAGAAAGCTCCCATCGACGATGTGGTGTTCTCCTATTCAGATGTATCCTATCAGCATGTCATGAGCAGAGCATCCTGGGCAATGGCCGCAGGCGCGAGGAATTTCGTCCTCATCGGCCCGGAAGCTACAATGGTCGAATCCAGCGTTCCGGTTATCGCAATATGCGCTACCAGAACCGGTTGCGGAAAATCCCAGACCACCAGAAGGGTCGCGGAGATTCTCACACAGGCAGGGAAAAAGGTCGTAGTTATTCGCCACCCGATGCCCTACGGCGACCTCGTCGCGCAGACATGGCAACGCTTCGAAACCCTCGACGACCTCAAAAAGCACAAATGCACCATCGAGGAAATGGAAGAATACGAACCCCATATCAACCGCGGTAACATCGTATATGCCGGCGTGGATTATCATGAAATCCTAAAACACGCCGAAAAGGAAGCCGATGTGATCCTCTGGGACGGCGGGAACAACGACACCCCCTTCTACCTTCCCAACCTTATGATCACCGTAGCCGATCCTCACAGGCCCGGCGACGAACTGAATTATTACCCCGGCGAAATAAACCTTAGAATGGCCGGCATCGTTATCGTGAATAAGGTCGATTCCGCTAATCCCGAGGGAATCCTCGAAGTTCGCGACAACATTCGCGCGGTGAACCCCGACGCTATCGTTATGGAAGCCGCAAGCCCAATCACTCTGGAAGACCCAGAGATCGTTCGCGGCAAAGAAGTCCTCGTGGTAGAAGATGGCCCGACCCTCACCCACGGCGGAATGCAGTATGGCGCGGGCGTCATGGGCGCTCTGGCCCACGGCGCCGCGGAACTCGTCGATCCGAGACCATGGGCGGAAGGCACCATCGAAGAAACCTTCATCAAATACCCGGAAATTGGAACCCTTCTGCCGGCGATGGGCTACAGCCCCAAGCAGATTAAGGACCTCGAAAACACAATCAACAACACCGAGGCTGATGTCGTAGTTATCGGCACTCCCATCGACCTTAGAAGAATCATCAAAATCGACAAGCCCTCGACGCGTGTCGGTTATGAGCTTCAGGTTCTCGGAAGGCCGAACCTCGAAGACATCATCAAAAAGGAACTGGGAATATAATTTCTCACAAAAATGTCTCGACTTATTGCCCTGCATCTATTATGATGTGGGGCAATAAGCTTATTTTTTATCTTGTGAACTATGGATAAAGATACTTCAAAACCGGTTGTTATCGCCCTCGGCGGAAATGCCATCTCCAAAGGCTCCAACGAGACCATTTCCGAGCAGTTCGCCAGAGCGCGGACGAGCCTTTTGCCTCTGGTTGAACTTGCCGACGCCGGCTACAAGATAGCCATCACCCACGGAAACGGCCCTCAGGTGGGCAATCAGCTCCTTCGCGTGGAATTGTCTCAGGACAAGGTTATTCCCATGCCCCTTTTCCTTTGCGGGGCTATGACTCAGGGAGAAATCGGGTATATCATCGTTAACTCGCTGGATAATCTGCTTACAGAGCACAAAGTGGAAAGGCGGGTTTCGGCAGTTGTAACACAAGTTGTCGTTGATCTGAAAGACCCTGCATTTCAAAATCCTACAAAATATATAGGCAGATTTTACACGGAAGAAGAAGCGAACCATCTCGCCAAAACCGCCGGTTGGACAGTCCGCGAAGATTCCGGTCGGGGATGGCGTCGCGTGGTGCCCTCGCCCTGGCCCTCGGACATCGTGGAAGTTGAGACTGTCCGCCAGCTATTGGAAAACGGTAATCTCGTAGTTACAGTTGGCGGAGGCGGAATTCCAGTAACAAAGGATGAGCGCGGCAGGCTTAACGGCGTGGACGCGGTAATCGACAAAGACAGAGCCAGTGCCCTTTTGGCCCTCGAACTCGAGGCCGAAACTCTGGTGATTCTGACCGGAGTCGAAAAGGTTTCGACCAATTTTAATACTGTTTATCAGCGCGACTGGGACGTGATGAGCGTCGGAGCCGCGAAGGATTTTCTCGACGCCGGCCAGTTCCCCGCCGGGAGCATGGGGCCGAAAATCGAGAGCGCAATATACTTCATCGAGAATGGCGGCAAGCAGGTGATTATCACCAGCATCGACAGGGTGAAAGAGGCCCTCGAATACGACGCCGGAACCTGCATTCTGCCATAATAAAAAAATGGATATCAAAGATATCCGAAAAAAAGATTTTGTTTGCCAATTGCCCGAAGACTTCATCGAAAGCCTGCCGGAGGGCGTAGGTATATACGCGGTGGGCGGGTCCGTCCGGGACGCTTATGTTCCCGGTTTGACCGCACGCGAACTCGATCTGCTCCTCACATGCATATCCCAAAAAGATTTGATGCCTATCCTGAAAGCCCACGGCAAAGCGCGTCTGGTGGGGCGAAGTTTCTCCGTGATAAAATGGAGCCCCAGTGAGTGCGAGCCGGTCGATGTTTCTCTGCCGGCAGTCCGCGACCTTGCCCTTCTTAACGGATGCTCCATCGACCCGAATTTTCCCCTCGAAAAAGACCTTGCTCAACGGGATTTCACCATCAACGCCATGGCTTACGACCTCCGCGACGATGTCCTCATCGATCCCTTCGGCGGTCGAAATGACCTTGCGGAAGGAGTCCTTCGGGCGGTGAGCGAAAATTCTCTGAACGCCGACGCCATACGATGCATCCGCGCGACATATGTTTGCGCCCGATGCGAGCTTTCTCCTGACGAGGCTACCATCGGCATGATAAAATCCGCGGTTCCGAAATTGGCCGATGTCGCGCCGGAGCGGATAGGCGAAGAGCTAAAAAAACTCCTCGTGCATTTACCCGCACCTTCGAAAGCCCTGCGGTTGTGGCAGAAATGGGGCATTCTCGATATCGTCCTTCCGGAATTGGCCGAGGGAGCAGGCATTGTGCAGGAGGGCGGATGGCACGCTCACGATGTTTTCGAGCACGGCCTTCACGCCGTCGATTCAGCAATTCCGGATTTCGAGGTTCGTCTCGCCGCACTACTGCATGATATTGGAAAACCGAGGCGCAAGCGTTACGACAAAGAACGCGCCAAAGCCACTTTCTACGGCCATCAGAACGTTAGCGAAAAGATGGCGGTGCGGATTATGAAACGGCTCAAGTATTCCAACGAAACCATCGACCGCGTTTCCCGAATGGTGAGATTCCATATGTTCATGCGATGTCAGACGGACAAAGGCGTCCGACGGTTTATCCGCAATGTGGGCGAGGATTTAATCGACAGCCTTTTCGAGCTGAGATACGCCGACGTCGAAGCTCAGGGGACAAACAGGGACGACTCGGACGACAGAAAATATCATGCATACATTCGGAAAATACTCGACGAGAAACCGCCGCTGAGTGTTACGGATTTGGCAATTAACGGCCAGGATGTAATGGAGCTTCTCGGTATTTCGGAGGGCGTGACTGTAGGAAAAGTGTTGAACTTTCTTCTGGAAAGGGTGATAGACGACCCCTCTTTGAACACCCGAGAAAGCCTCCTTGAGCTGATTAGAGCCTATTTTCGCAAGAAGGATTTATAGACGATTTATATGATAATAACCGTTGACATGCTAATTTTTAATCCTTAAACTCAAAATTAATAATGCCGGTCAAGCAATGCTTACCGGTTTGTGTTCTATACGAACAGAAGTCAAATCGTTTGGAGGAACGATGGCTAAAAAGAAAAAAGCGTTACCGATGGAGGGACGGATTATGTCCGGTGTAACCACCGCCGCGCCGACATTATGGCGCGAAAGCGTTCATCCTGAGGGCAAAGTTGTGTTTTTCGATCAATGGTGCAAGCGGTGCGGAATTTGCGCCGCTTTTTGTCCGACCAAAGCTATCGAGGAGGATGAAGAGGGAATGCCCTATCTCGCCCACCCCGATCAATGCACCCTCTGCGGCTTATGTTGGATGAGATGCCCGGAGCTCGCGATAATCCGCGGCCCGGAAATTCTTGAAAATAAGCCGACTCAGGACGAAGCCGAACGCACCAGGGCTATGCTCTGCGACGCCGGCGACGAAGAGGCGTGCACTTTGGAAGAAGCAAAAACTCCAGAAAAAGAAGTTCCCAAAAAAGAGGGGGATTCCTGATGCCGAATAAAGAAACCAAAGGCACTCCAGCCTTTATGCAGGGCAACGAGGCCTGTGTCGATGCCGCTATAGCCGCGGGATGCAGGTTCTTCGCCGGATATCCGATTACGCCCTCGACCGAAATTGCCGAGGGATGCGCCGAAAAACTCCCAATTGTAGGCGGCTCTTACATTCAGATGGAGGACGAGATTGCCTCTATAGCCGCTATTATAGGCGGATCGCTTGCCGGCGCAAAATCAATGACAGCCACTTCCGGCCCCGGGTTCAGCCTGATGCAGGAAAATCTCGGGTTCGCATATATGACCGAGGTTCCCATCGTCATAGTCAACGTCATGCGCGGCGGCCCGAGCACCGGGTTGCCCACGCGGTTGGCTCAATCTGACGTCATGCAGGCCCGCTTCGGAACCCATGGCGATTATACAGCAATCGTTGTTTCACCGAGCAGTGTTCAGGAAATTTACGACCTGACCATCCACGCCTTCAACTGCGCGGAAAATTTCCACACGCCGGTGATCCTCCTTCTCGATGAAATGCTCGGCCATATGCGCGAGAAAGTAGTCATCAGAGACGAAGAAGATATGAACGTCAAAAGCAGGACCTACCCCGAAGTTCCACCGGAGTTTTTCAAACCCTTCGCGATGACCCCTAACATGGTCAGCGAATTCGTCCCCTTCGGCGAAGGCTACAGATACAACGTTACCGGTCTTACCCACGACGAAGAGGGTTTCCCGACCAGCAAGAATTACGAAATCATGGCAAAGCTTCGTAAGCTTCGCAAGAAAATCCACATGCACCGCAAAGAAATCATGCGCTGGGACGAAGAGTTCATCGACGATGCTAATTATATAGTGATTTCCTACGGCACCGCCGCCCGCGCGGCTTCCAGCGCAGTTCGCAGAGCGAGGAGCGAGGGAATGCGTGTAGGGTTGGTCAAGCTAAAAACCCTCTGGCCTTTCCCCGGTTACCGTATCAATCAGCTTGCTCAGCAGGCTAAGGGCATGGTTGTCGCCGAACTCAACATGGGGCAGATGATTCGGGAAGTCGATCGATACGTTATGGGCAAATGCAAGGTAGAAGGCGTTTTGCGCTACGACGGCGATCCCCTAGAACCGGATGAGGTTTACGAAAAAATCACCCAGCTTCGTTCACAAGTAAGGGGGAAATAATGGACATCAAAAGTGTGAGCAAAGAACACAGCTATCTTCGAATTAAGAAGAAGTTCCCGACGGTGTGGTGCTCCGGGTGCGGCATCGGCGCCATTATGGGTGCGATTATCCGTTCGGTGGACGAGCTCGAGTGGAACAAGAATAACATCGCCCTCGTAAGCGGCATAGGATGCTCTTCCAGAATGCCGATTTACGTCGATTTCAACACCCTGCATACGACCCACGGAAGAGCGATCCCCTTCGCTACCGGTATTAAGATGGTGCGGCCGGACATGCGCGTGATCGTAGTCTCCGGCGACGGCGACGGTCTGGCTATCGGCGGGAATCACTTCATCCACGCCTGCCGAAGGAACATCGACCTCACTGTCGTGCTAATCAACAACTACATCTACGGCATGACCGGCGGTCAGGTTTCACCTACGACCCCCGAGGGCAAAATCTCCCACACTACTCCCTACGGCAGTATCGATCCCCCCTTCGACGCCGTCGAACTGGCCTCCGCGGCCGGAGCGAGTTATGTCGCGAGGGCGTCGAACTACCACATCGTGCAGGCGAGCAAATATATCACGAAAGCCCTCGACCATCGCGGTTTGTCAATGGTCGAAGTGATTTCCAACTGCCCCACCCTTTTCGGCAGGCTTAATAAAATGCGCGACCCGGTGGATCAGCTAAAATGGCAGAAGGATATGGCCATCTCCCTTGCGAAATGGGATAAAATGTCCCGCGAGGAGAGAATCGCCGCAAAAGCCGAAGGTAAATTCCCAATCGGCGAGTTCGTTACCGATATGAGCCGACCTGAATATACCGATGTTTACGAACAATTGAAACAGAGAGTTCGCGAGGAGGTCCACAATGGCGGCTAAGGAAAAACCCAAAGCGAAGCCGAAAAAACCGGAGACCAAGAAGAAGCCATCGAAGAAGGAAGTGCCCTTCAAAGAGGATCGATACGAAATCCGCCTCTCCGGATCTGGAGGACAGGGTCTGATAACCGCCGGCGTGATTCTCGCCGAGGCTATCGCGGTAGGCGACAACAAGAACGCGGCGCAAACCCAATCATACGGACCGGAAGCCCGCGGCGGCCACACCCGTTGCGATGTTATCGTGTCCGATGGCGACATCAGCTTCCCGGAAGCCATAAAACTCGACCTTCTGCTGTCTCTCACTCAGGAGGCCGCGGACGTATATACCGAGAGGCTGAAACCCGACTGCGGCCTGTTCATAATCGATTCCGACGCGGTGAAACGCAAACCTCAGCGCCCATTTGTCGAAGCCCCATTCACTCAGGCCGCTATCGATAAACTGGGTTCCGCGGTTGCGACGAACATCGTCTCCCTCGGTTTCATCTGTGAATACACCGGCAAGGTTACGAAGAAATCCCTCGAAGAAGCCGTTGTGGATAGATTCCCCGATAGATTCGCGGAAAATAACCTCAAAGCGCTCAAAATCGGCTACGATCTCGCCAAAAAGGTTCTCAAAGATGGCCACTCGACCACCTGTGAAGATACCTTCGAGACCGAAATCGACCGCACATGATCGAGCGGATTTACATATTAGACGACGACAGGGAAAATTTCTTCCCCCTCACGAAAACACGTCCCCTCGCGGAAATCCGTGCGGGGGCGTTCACTTTTCGGGAACGCCTGCAGAAGCTGTTCCCCTCAGCGCAAATAACCGTCTCAGCGCCCCCGAAAATCGCCGCTGTCTGGACAACTCGCACGGGAATCTCAGCAAACAGGCTTCCCAAAGGCGAAGGGCCGATCCTCGCGATTCAGCCGAATTTCGCATACGACCCCTATTTCCACAAAGTCGCCGAAGAGGCCGAGACCGGAACCGCTTTCGTCTCCGAGGGCGAGACTTTCGCCGTGCTGGCGGATTTCACCGAGCCGCCGGAAAGGTTGTCCGCATCGGGAATGAACAAAGTCGAAGTCTCCGTCGAAAAAATTTCGGCGATATGGGACATCGTGAATATCAACAGCATGATGATTCAGCTCGATTTCCGCAGGTTCTTCGGGCCTTCGATGAGTAGCGAGGTGCATCGGAGTGCGACGGTTTATTCTCCCGGCTCGGTGGCGATAGGCGACGGTTCGGAAATCTGTGCCGGCGCGGTTATCGACGCTCGAAGCGGCCCGGTAATCATCGACAGCGGCGCGGTTGTGCGCCCGGGGGCGGTAATCGAGGGGCCATGCTACATTGGCAGGGAATGCACTGTCGTTTCCGGCTGGATTCGCCCCGGATGCAGTTTCGGGCCGATGTGCCGAGTGGGCGGCGAGATTGAAGCCTCCATTTTTCAGGGATATTCCAACAAATATCACGAAGGTTTCGTCGGCCATTCATATATCGGCGAATGGGTCAACCTCGGGGCTCTCACTACCACCAGCGACCTCAAGAATAACTACGGCGTTATCCGCGTCGATTTGGGCGGCGACGAAATCGCCACCAATCGAATCAAAGTAGGAAGCTTCATCGGCGACCACGCGAAAACCGGCATCGGCGCCCTTCTCAACTCCGGGACATGCCTCGGCGTGAGCGTCAACCATTACGGCACAGGCCTTCCGCCGAAATTCGTGCCGGATTTCTCATGGGGCGGCGCCGAGGGATACGTCGATTACGACATCGAAAAAGCAATATCCACCGCGAAAACGGTGATGTCGCGACGGAACGTTACAATGACCAAAGAAGAGGAAGTCCTCCTGCGCGATATTTGCGCCTCGCGAAAAAAATGAAAAAGTTGTTGACACCGGAGGTTTGGGGGAATATATTTGGCACGTTGAAAATGCGGGAGTAGCTCAGTGGTAGAGCCCGACCTTGCCAAGGTCGTTGTCGCGAGTTCAAATCTCGTCTCCCGCTTTTTTCCCGAAGGGGCGATCTTGCCCGTAAACCGGCCGGACGTCGGTTTTTTGTTTGACAATGGGGCGGCATGGCCAAGTGGTAAGGCAGAGGTCTGCAAAACCTCCATCTCCGGTTCGAATCCGGATGCCGCCTCCAATTTTTTGACTTGCTCAACCGCCCGAAGGGCGGATTCGCTTTGGGAAATAGGATTTAACCCCCCTAAATCCCCCCTTAACAGGGGGGAGTTTTGTCGTGCTCAACCCTGCGGGATTCGCTTTGGGAAATAGAAATTAACCCCCCTAAATCCCCCCTTGACAGGGAGGACTTTTATTTTAGACACCCCCAGACGGGCTCAAGCGCCGTCGCTTCGCGCCACCCCTCTTGAAGAGGGGAATTTTATAGTAAGAACCCCCCTGACCCCCCTTGTTAAGGGGGGGGAACGCCGCGCCTTGCTTTGCTCGGCACGCCTCTTTGGAAAGAGGGGAATAATATGGACTGTCATTTCGAGCGAGGGCTTCAGCCCGCCCTTAAGGCCTGTAGGGACGAGAAATCTCGTTCGCATTCCACAAGAGATTTCTCCCTTCGGTTCGAAATGACAGGAGGGAGAGAGTTCGAAATGACAGTATCGTCTCTCATTAGTCATTAGGGTTTAGTCATTAGGGTTTCTCCCCTTATCCTAATTCCTTTTCATTGATCGAGGTTTTCGATGATGTTGCGCATCTTGCGGAAGGCTTCCGTGCGGTGGCGGTTAAACGAGTAGTGTATATTAAACAATAACTGCAACTGCACATTTATCTTGCCGCTTCAGAGATAAACGCTATATTGGAAACGTGAAAAGTAAATTTACTCAGAGTGTCGGCCGAAAAAAAGCTTTAACAAGAAAGATCCAATGAAAAATTTTATTTCGATTGCGTTTATCGCATTGGCAATCATTGCTACGCTTGCATTCTGGGGATGCTCGAAGAGCACCGACCCCCCGCAAAATACCGGCCCGACCGAAGAACAATTACAGCAACTCGAAGATATTCAGCAAGCCCAGCTCGACTATTACGCCGAGCTTGAAATCCTCCTTGAGGAGATGGACACGGCTTCCGCGAAGGACATCATCGTTGATATCATGTCGTCCGATGCATTGATCGAATGGGCTTCCGTTACATCGCAGGGCATCAATATCCAATACAAGGGCGGATTTAGAGGCACATTACTGCTTGATCCAAAACGCAGTTCCGGTAGTTTAAGGCGCGGGAATGCCAAAAATGGCAATATAACGCGAAGCAACACAGCAACAGGTTCTGTCTGCCCAAAATCTAAGAGCACTATCTTCCTTGCCGCTTTTTACAACCAGTTCACATATTATGACGACCAGGTAATAGACGCCGCCAACGCTGTTTTTAC